>Ga0247840_10001120_pt1 | contig 53668 bp, 56 predicted proteins | sample LaCruzMarch2015__FD_192404 | JGI IMG/M metagenome (GOLD analysis project Ga0247840, IMG submission 192404) | Freshwater microbial communities from meromictic Lake La Cruz, Castile-La Mancha, Spain - LaCruzMarch2015_17m | ecosystem: Environmental > Aquatic > Freshwater > Lake | place: Spain... | reverse complement strand
TCCTCCTCCAAGTAAAATAGCGCCGTTTTCTTTAGCATTCATAACTATAGCCGCAGTTTCAATTACGTCGAGATTAGGATTTATATGCAAATCTATTGATCCCTTTCTCTCCATTTCTTTATGTCGCGCTTTATTAAAATTAGCTAAATCCATTCCATAAGTAGAATCCCCCGGGGAAGAAGTATAAACAGGTATATTTAATCTGGCTGCCTGAGCTAAAATAGAACTATCAGGATTTGGAGCATGTTTTAACAGCATTTTACCTATATAATTATGAAATTCACTTGAAGAAATAGCGCCCCTGGGAGCTTTTTCATCAAGTAAAATTTTCTTTGTAAATTTATCCGTTTTTAATAAAGTATCTGTGGTTAAAAAAACATCATAAATTCTTACCACTCCATGTTTCCATAAAACAGTATCATCCACTTGTGGAGTTCCTTTATAAAGAGGGTAATTCAAAGCAAAATGAGTATCGTGATAAAGATTTGCTCCTGTCGCAATAATAAAATCAATAAATCCCTGCTCCATCATTGAAACAACCTGGCCTGACATTCCTGCTGGGGTTAAAGCTCCCGCTAAAGTGACGCCTATAGTGACGTCTCTTTTCTTATCCAGCATTTTTTCAACAAAAAGACGGCAAGCCTCATTCAGTCTTGCCGAGTTATATGCCTGATAGTAATCTCTTATTAATTCTGTTATTTTAAGATTTTTTTTTAATTTCTTTGAAAAAATCTTTTTTCCGAAAGGAAATTTTTCTTTCATTTTTTTATGGAATAAAAACAGCTGCCGAAACTACGGATGTCCAAAGCCCATTTTTATTTCCCCTGGCAGACTGAGTTATACTAGACGTATAAACAATTTTTCCACTCAAACGAAAAGCTTTTCTTCTTGAATCCCAGGCATCTTCAGTATTAAATTTAATACCCAAAGTTGAAGCAAGCATAGAAGCTGCTAAATCTTCAGCATAATCTCCGGTTTTACTTTCTGTTTCTCCAAAATCGTGATGTTCAGAAAGATAACCAAAAGCATTCCCATTAGCAGGAATAGCACAACCTACGGAAGCTGAAACTAAACGATTAGATTCGTTTGTTGCATTCCTGGCTAAAACTACAAAAACAATTTCTCCGGGACTTAATAACTTCAATCCTTTTTCTCTTGTCATTTTTTTACAGCCCGGAGGTAAGATACTGGAAACGGTAACTAAATTATATGGAGCTATTCCCGCATCTCTTAAGGCCAACTCAAAAGATCTCAAATGCTCCTTATCAATACCTACACCTTTTGTCAAAAAAAATTTTGTTGGAATCATTTTTTTATATTTTTTTTAATTATTATTTAATAATTGAACATATTTAATAAAAGGTCAAGTATTAAAAAATTATTTTTTATTTTTTTTAAAAACTAGAGTCTCTCCGCCGTTTTTTTCACGAAAACTTTTAACAAGCTTTGCTCCTTTTTTAGAAAAAATACTAATATATTCTTTTTTCGATAAAACTTTATTTCTTAAAATATCCGGATTATTTTTTTGAGAAGCATCTAAAGAATGACAATAAATAGAATTAAAAAAAATATACTCTCGGGAAATATCAACTAAATTTTTAATAGCTTTTTCTACTTCTTCTGGAAATAAATAATAAATCACGTCAAAACAAATCACCGCATCAAAACTGTTTTTTTTATAGATACTGTCCAGAATATTTCCTTTTTTAATTCTTTTCTTTACGGAAGAATCTACCTTTTTAACCGCGTAAGAAGAATAATCTATGCCATTTACCTCAAAATGATACTTATTCTGCAATTCAGCTATTAAGTTTCCGAATCCACAACCAATGTCTAAAATTTTAACAGAAGGATTATCCCCTATTATATGAGAAATTCTTTTAGCCATGGGTTTTACCCATACAGATAGAATTTTCCCATAATCCTTATAGGCCCCGGAATTAAAAAATTTTTTATCGAACTTTTCTTGAGAAATCATTAAAATACTGAAAAAAATCAAACTTTACAAATATCCCCAAATTTGAAGCTTATCACTTTCTTGATACCAGCGAGTTCCGATATCAACCCTATAAAACATATTTTGCAGACGAATGTTTTTAACTCTGCTATATGTTTGTTTTCTCGTTTCTTCAACCGTCTGACCGGAACCGGTAACAATTAAAATGTACCCCGAGCTTCCGGCTACTCTTAGCTGGTTATCGACCAATTTAACATCACCAAGATGAATTCCTTCTAAATTAGGATTAGGCCGACGAAATAAAATAGAAAGATCACGATAATTAGAACTTTCTTGAACGCTTTCAGAAATATAAGGAGTGAGGGCAACTACCACTCCTACTTGAAATCCTTTTTTAGTTTTTAATTCAAATTTCTCTTTATTGGCCAAACGATACAAGAATTCTCCCATCGGAGTTAAAATTCCTTCCATTTGGATATTTATAGTGGGGTAGCCAAATCTGGAACTAAATTCCAAAGGAAAAATACCCCGAGCATTAGCTATACAATTAATATCAATATATCCAACATATCCGGATTCTTTTAATTGATCCTTCATTTTTAACAAAGTTTCGTTAAAAACAGCATTCGGCTGACTCCAATACATAGCAGTTCCCATCTCACCGGTAAAAGGACCTATTTCTCCAGGAAACAATCTTTTATGTTCAAAATTAACATTAATAGGATAAATAAAATCTTCTCCATTAAAAAATGCACCAACAGCTATTTCAACTCCGCTGGCAAACTTTTGAAGTTGAAAACTTTTAATTTTTGATTCTAAAAATTTCTTATCAGATTCTAATATATCCAAAATATCTTTTCCATCATCCTCTTCTCCTAAAAAAAGAAGATCGTGCATATCTTCTCCTGTCCCAACGGTATAATTAGGTTTAAAAACATAACGATTAGGATTTTCCCGGATAAATTTTATAGCTGTAGCCAAATCAGAAAAATCCCAATGAGGCAAAATTGACATACCTACTTTACTCATTTCCATTTGACCAAATTCTCTATTGTCTTCCAAGTTATCCGTATATGCACTCCCCCCTACCACCAACTTTCCTTTTTTCCTTAACTCGTCCGCCCACTTTCCAAAACCAACATCGTCAAACACAATTACATCGGCCCAATCAACTTGATCTTCCCAGCTTTCTATTTTTTCCAAAAATCCATCGTAAACATCTCTATTATTTGGATCTTTAATATAAACTTTTACTTCATGACCTTCTTTTTTTATTTGCCAAGCTAAATCTCCGCTTAAACTTTCCCAAGAAACAAATAAAAATTTTTTAGCCGGAAAATGATTGTTCATATTACTTTATCTTTTCACTTCAGTAATTTTTGTCAATTATTTAGAAAAATAATTTATACTTTTTTGTTTTAAAATCCTAAATATTGAACCTCTTCTTCTAAATTAATTTTAAATTTATCTTTAACTTTTCTTTTTACCAGATTTATTAATTTCTTTACATCTTCTGCTCGTCCATTTCCCATATTAATAATAAAATTAGCGTGTTTTTCAGAAATTTTAACATTCCCAATTCTTTTTCCTTTCAATCCGCATTTTTCAATTAATTCACCAGCAGAAAAACTAGAAGGATTTTTAAAAACTGATCCTGCCGAAGAAAAATTCAAAGGTTGATGCTCTCCTCTGTAATCTAAGTATTCTTTAATTTGTTTTTGAATTTTATATTTCAAATATTTTTTCAATTTTAAAATCACCGACAATATTATTAAATTTTTATTTTTCTTAAAAATACTTTCCCTATAAGAGAATCTACAATCTTTTAAATTATATGTTTTAATCTCTAAAGATTTAAAATCTAAAACCTCTACTTTTTCAACAGCACTTTTCATTGATTTACCGAACCCTCCTGCATTTCCATAAATCGCTCCACCAACAGTTCCAGGAATTCCCGTCAACCATTCAATGCCCGACAACCCATGAACTGTTGCAAAATCCAATAACCGACCAAGAGACAATCCTGCTCCTGCCATAATTTCAGATTTTTTAATTTTCAAATCCTGATTTTTAATTTTAATTACCAGCCCTTTATATTCATTATCAGAAACTAAAAGATTACTTCCTGCTCCTAAAATAAAAAATGGTAACTTCAATTCTTTTGCAGCTACCACCGCTTTTAATATATCTTTATCTTTTTCAACTATAAAAAAATACTTAGCTCTTCCTCCAATTTTAAAAGTAGTAAAATTCTTGAGTAAAATATTATTTTTAACTCCAGGTAATAATTTTTTTATTTTAATATTCATTATTCCATTTTAGCAGATTTCTGATAAAATATAATTGGGCTGGCGGATAGCACTCACTAAAAACTTAGTTTTGGAGTTAACTCGCCGGCCCATCTTAAAACCCCGTAAAAACGGGGTTTTGCGGTCTATAAAAGTGAAAAACCTCGCTCGAGGGAGGTTTGTCACCAACTTAGAAGAGTATTACACTCACTGATCAAATACTAGCAATTATGCTAAAAATTGTCAAGCCCTTGTAAAAAAAACTATTGAGGTCGATACTCAACATTCCTATTTTTTTCGCAATTGTAAAATTTGATAAGCAATCTCAAGACTATGATTTTCTTCTTCGTAAATCTTTTTAAATACTTTATTTTTCATTTGTTCGGCTAAATAACGTTCAAAAGACGGATAGACAATTTTATATTTCTTTTTCATAATTTATGAATAAATAATAAATAAAACCCCGCTAAGAGGTTAGTATATTATCTCCTGATGTATCTTCCCTTTTTTTATCCATTCTTCAAAATACTCTTTAGGTATGCCAGAATGTCTTATCGCAATTTTTATTGTTTTATCGGATTGAGAGTCTTTTTCTCTATTACTATAAATTGCTTGCACTACTCTTTCTTTACCTCTTATTCTTCCGTTATAAAAATAATGAGAACCATCAGTATGTCCAAGCTTAAAACCATATACTTCTAATAATTTGACTAAAGATTTGAAAGGCCAATTCTTCAATCTTGCCATAATTACAGTTTAACGGCTTAAACACAAATCTCTACTACCCATAAGGTCGCATATGGGGATCGAGAATAACGAAGAAGATTTAATTTCAGGCGTTATTCTTTTAACCATTTTTTCGTTTTTAGCCGATATAAATCTATTATATTCTCTATATATTCGCCAATAATTTTCGGGAGCAGGTCTATTTAACAAGCTATCACCTAGATTATTTTTCCATACATTTATAACATAACCTCTTGTTGCCTCTTTAATCTGGTTAACCGCCTCTTCCTTGCTATCTGCTTCTTCTATAATATCAAAATCTAAACACACTCCAATATACTTATTTTTTGATGGATATATCAGTATTCTTGCTATTCCTTGTCCTTTTTTATTACCGAGAATTTTTTTCATATTTTTTATTACTAAAAAGAGTCCCCCCCCTTAATTACTTAATCTTAACACAAAAGCTATATTTTAAGTAGTAAGGAGGTGTCGAGGTCGATCTTCAACAGTCATACTGCTTTAACGAGTGTATCATACTATCTGAACCTAGACATTTCCAACTATTGAGGCAAGCTCTTCAAAAACTCATCTATCTTCTGCTTTAAGGATGGATCAAGCTCTAAAGCTTTAGCCGCCGAATCCCTGGCTGCCTGATACTGACCCAAGCTAGCTTGAATCGAAGCATAAGTCCCCCAAAGTTGAGCATCTTTCGGACTCTTTTCTATGGCTAAAGGATAAAGTTCTGCTAAACTTTTAACATCCTGAAGACTCATATATACATCAATTACTTTTTTAATATCTTCCAGGTTAGCCTTCCAGTCGTACCCGGTCTTTTCAATATTTTTCAATTCTTCCAATGCTAAATCATATTTTTCGGAAATTCTATAACTTGTAAATAAATACCAATGAGATGATATATATCTTGGCTCTAAATCAACTGCTTTCTTAAGTAATTCAATAGCTTCATTATTTTTCCCTTTGAAAAAATATGTTTGAGCTAAACCCCAATAAACCTGCTGATTTTTAGGACTGAGCTTCATTGCTTCTAAAAACATACTTTCTGCCAAATCAAGCTTCCCGACATCCGAGCTAATTTGAAAGAAAGAATTATAATGCCTTCCTAAAAGCAGTTTTATACGAAAATCTAAAGGGTTCTTAGCCATATTTTCTTTCATTACTTTCTCAGCTAATTCAAAACCACCCAACAAAACTTCTTTTTTCTGACTATTATAATACATACCGCTGGTCATTCTTTGAGAAAACTGTTCAGGTATCTCAGATATTGATATCGGAGAAACCTTAAGCGCTTCTTGAAAATAAGGAATTGCTTTTTCTAAATCTTTTGTTGCCAACCCCATAACCGCCAAACGAGAAGCTTTAGCTACCTGAACGTTTCCGAAATAAAAAGCAAAAATTGCTGCAATTATCAATAACGATGCAAAAAACGGATTAAAACCACTCTGCTTCACTTCTGTTTGTTCTTCTACCGGCTTATGGGCATTAATCAAGAAAGAAATAAAAGCCAAACTCAGAAACAACAACATATAACTTGAGATCATGTCAAAAACAAAGAAATTTTGAATAAAATAAGATAACAAAATAGATATCATTCCAAGCGGAATAAAAATATTCTTTCTTTCAATTATTTTCGGCAAAAGCCGAAACATATAAAAAATTGCAATTACAAAAATAGACAGATAACTCAATAACCCTAGAATACCGGACGATACAAGAGTATCAAAAACAATATTATGAGCTCTGTCATACCATAAATCTCCGCTCAAAGGCAGATTTGGACTGAAATATTTTGCAAACGGAATATTAAAATTTTCCTGTCCCCAGCCAAGCAAAGGCTTTTCTTTCCAACCTTCAATAGACATTCTCCAAACAATACCCCTAGAATCATCTGAAAAATTTTTAAACTGCGAAATAATGCCCTTTACAAGTCCGGTTTGTAACACACCTATTATAACCAAAACAACAACTATCAAAACTAAAGGGAAAAACTTCTTTATTTTTTTATTGCCTGAAAATAATACACAACTCAACCCTAAAAATAAAAAACTAATTAATAAAGCTCCTATAGCACCTCTGCATGGCTCGCTTGAAATAAATAAGCCCGAAAATAAAATTAAAAAACAAGAACCGTAAAAAACTTTCCACCATCCTGATTTTGTAAAAAACAAAATTGTAGCAAAAAAAATATAAAAAAGTAAACAAGCCGCTAAAAACGACGTATTCCCAAGAGTTCCCCCTCCACGAGTAGATGCATCCGTTGCATTAAAAGTATATATACAGATTAAGACCCCGATTAAAATCGCAACAGTCAAAATCCTATCCCAATATTTTTTCTCTTTAAAGACACTTGTCAAAACAATATAAAAAGCAAAAAGATGCAAAAATGTTAATATCCCCGTCATTCTTTCAAATACGCTCCAAAAACTCTTCTCAAAATTAACACCCAAAATAGAAGATAAAATCATTATTCCCAGAAACACAATAATAGATACGGTTAAAGCGTTATTCTTTGGCCTGTACTTAGGATTAGAAACCAATAATAAGATATAGGCGATAAATATAATATCAACTATTATTCTGAAAAAAATAGTCTTTGGAGAAACATAAGGAAAAAAATAAGACTTAACAAGAAAGAACGGGGTCAATAAAGCCACGTAAGTACCCCATTCAATGATTAATAAATAAATTTTCTCTAAAAAAGAGCGATTACTATATTTCTCCTTTATTTTATATTGATTTTCTCCTTTATTTTCCTGTTTTTCTCTTGATCTTTTCCCCATAATTTTAATTTATTGATTATTATTTTTATTTTCTTTATAATTGGGAATAATTTCTTTCAAAATCTCTATTATACCTTCTTTATCTCCTCGACTTACCATTTCTTTTAATCTATCCAAATCTTGGTTTAATTTTTCTTTGTTCACCTGAGAAAGTCTTGATATAAATATCTTCTTATTTTTTGTGGCTATTATTCCCTCATCTTTATTTAATATCTCTTCAAAAAGCTTTTCGCCCGGCCTGGGACTCGTAAAAACAATAGGTATATCTTTATCAGGTTCAAATCCAGAAAGACGGATCATTTCTTTTGCTAAATCCAATATTTTAATCGGTTCTCCCATATCAAGAACAAAAACCTCTCCTCCCTGGCCCATAGCTCCTGCTTGAAGAACTAAAAGACAGGCTTCAGAAATACTCATAAAATATCTTTTCATTTCGGGGTGAGTAACCTCTAAAGGTTCTCTGTTTTTTATCCTATCTCTAAATATAGGTATTACACTCCCACGACTATCTAAAACATTTCCAAATCTTACAGATATAAATTTAGCGCCACCACTTGAACTTTGACAAATCATCTCTCCAATTCTTTTTGTAGCCCCCATTACTGAAGCCGGGTTTATTGCTTTATCGGTAGATATAAGAATAAATTTCTTCACTCCATATTTTTCTGCCGCATCAACAATAATTTTTGTTCCAAAAATATTATTTTTAACCGCTTCATCAGGTTCTGCCTCCATTAAAGGAACATGTTTATAGGCTGCGGCATGAAAAACCAAATCTGGTTTAAAATTATTAAAAGTTTGATCAATTTTTTCTTTATCTATAATATCCATGACTAAAGAAATAATATTTAACTTTGAAAAAGATTTTTTTAATTCTTCTGAAATATTAAAAATACCTGTTTCATCCTGGTCTAATAAAACCATCTGCAACGGACCAAATTTAGCTATCTGACGACAAAGTTCAGAACCAATAGAACCTGCTGCCCCGGTTACTAAAACTTTTTTATCTTTAATAAATCCTTCAACTAAAGCTTGATCTAATATAACAGGTTCCCTGCCCAGCAAATCTTCTGCTCTGACTTCCCTTAAAGAACCTATTGAAACCTTACCACCCATAATTTCAGATAAAGAAGGAAATGTTTTAATTTTTCTGATTCCGCTTTTTCTACCCAAATCTACCGCTTTTTTGATTACATCTACTCCGGCCGAAGGTAAAGCTATAATTAACCCCTCTACTTTTTCTTTTAAAATTATCTCCGGTAAATTTTCAATCTTTCCAAAAATTTTAAGCCCGTGAATCATTATTCCATGTTTTGCAGGACTATCATCAACAAAACCAATCGGCAAATAAATACTGTCTTTCTTGCTCAAAATACTTCTTAAAATTTGTTCCCCGGCATCCCCTGCCCCCACAATTAAAGTTCTTTCCTTTTCACTACTTTTACCACCGAAAAACATTTGCAAATAAACTCTTTTTGCAAAACGAATTCCTCCACAAAATATGAAAATAAAGAAATAACTAATAAAAAGAGTTGAACGTGGAAAACCACTAAAAACAGAATACCCCTTTAAGATAAAAAATGACGCAGCTAAAAATAAAAAGCTTAAAGCGACGGCTTTTATCATAGATATCAGCTCCTGCGTACTGACGTAGTTCCACGAGAAAGAATAAAGTTTAAAAAAACCAAAAATAGGAATAGAAAAAAACAAAGCCGAAGTAATAAGACCTAAAACATTCAACAAATAATATTCTGGTATTGAACCTTCAAATCTTACAGCAAAAGCTAATAAAACCGAAAAAGATATTAAAAAAATATCAGCTATCAAAAAGGCAATAAGTCTTAGAACTGATCTTTTCTCTAAAAAAATTTTATTTAAAAAAACACTCATGTATTATTTTTTATAAAAACTACGAATACAATCTATCACGTAAACAACTTCTTTATTAGTTAATTCGGGATAAGTTGGCAATCTTACAGATTCCCCTGCTATTTTTTCAGTAATCGGTAAATTAAAACCTTCCATTCCCAATCCCTTTAATTTATGATTCGGAATTGTATCTCTAATTAAAAGCTCTACCCCTTTTTCTTCCATGTATTTTTTAAATTTCCACATATCTTCTACTTTGACAATATATTCTTGATAAATTTGCCCTGACTGTTGAATTGGTAAAACACAAGGTAAATTTTTTAACCCCTTATTATAAATCATCCCTATCTCCCTTCTTCTTTTAATCATTGAAGGATAATATTTAAATTTTATATTTAAAATCACTGCTTGAATATTATCAAGTCTACTATTATACCCCCAATCCATAATCTTCGGTTGTTTTGGTTGAAATCCATGTAATGCTCCTTGAGTAATATTCCAATGATTCCTCATCAATAGAAGCTTTTCATATAATTTTCGGTTATCAGTAACTATTCCACCGGCGTCTCCTGCACCACCTAAGGTCTTTGGAGATATAAAGCTAAAACAACCAGTGTTTCCAATACTCCCAGCCTTTTTTCCGTCCCAATATGATCCCAAAGCCTGACAAGCATCTTCTACAACCCATAACTTATATTTTCTGGCTATTCTCATAATTTCATCCATATCACAAACCTTTCCTGATAAATGAACCGGAACAATCCCTACTGTTTTTTTAGTAATCGCTTTTTCAATTTTAGAAACATCCATTAATCCGTCTTCTTTAACGTCAATCAAAATAGGCTTAGCTCCTAAATGAACTATTTCCTCAATTGAAGAGATAAAAGTATGACCTACGGTTATAACCTCATCTCCAGGCCCGCAACCCAAAACCTTATAAGAAAGCTTTAAAGCATCTGTTCCTGAGTTAACTCCGACAGCATACTTCACTCCCACAAATTTTGCTAATTTTCCTTCAAACTCTAATACATCTTTTCTCAAAACAAAATCACCCAAAGAAAAGCATTTATCGATCGCCTTTAGTATTTCTTCCCTATGCGCCTTGTAGTATCTACGATAACTTGAATTAATAAAATCTACTTTATATTTCATAAGCTTACATAAGCCGGATTATTTGATTTATACATTTTCAATAAAGCACTTTTTAACTCTTTTTCTGTTTTGGGATAATACCTTTTTATATTGGGAAGATTTTTTAATAAATCTTCCTCATTTTCTTTCCCGCTTAAATTATGACTAAAACCCACAAAGCCGCTTATCGATACACCAACAAATTTCACATTCAGATTCTGGTAGCAGACATCACTCCTGATTTGCTCCAATGCGCGGTAAAGTAAAAAAGGTACCGTTGAATAGCAGTAAGGTTTCTTTCCCGATAAAGCCAAACCGGCCGCGATTCCTACTATTGATTGTTCTATAATACCGCAGTTTATAAATTGTTTAGGAAATTTATCTTGAAACTCTTCAAAAAATGAATAGCCCAAATCCCCGGTAAGAAAAATTATATTCTTATCTTTTTTTGCTAATTCGCACAATATTTTAAAAAATTCTTTTCTTAACCCTGTCCCCTTTTGCGGTTGTAATTTAATTTTTCTTGATGGCATATTATTCTAATTCTTTTAAAGCCTGTTTTAATAATTCATCATTAAGATTACGATACTGCCAAGAATATTCATTTTCACAGAATGATACCCCCTTTCCCTTTATAGTGTTCGCGATTATTATCAATGGCTTTTTATGTTTTGTTTTAAAAGCGCTTTCTAATTCAGAAAAACTGTGACCGTTGATTTTTTGAACCTGCCAGCCAAAACTTTCCCATTTATCTTTAAGCGGTTCTAATTTTAAAATTTCTTCTGTTTTACCGCAGGCCTGGAAATAATTCCTATCAACAATAACAGTTAAATTACCCAACTGGTGATGATTGGCAAAAAGAGCGCTTTCCCAAGTTGTTCCTTCTTCTAATTCACCGTCAGAAATCAAGCAATAAACCTTTCTTTTTCTATCAGCTAAAGCCATTCCTACGGCCACCGGCAAACCATGTCCCAGACTACCAGCCGACCAAATAACCCCCGGAACTTCTTTATCAGCTAAAGGATATTTTTTAAGATAATAAGCGACTTTTTGGCGACTAATAACTCCTTTTTCCGCCAAAACAGCATAAAGGGCGCTGACTCCACTAGCCTTGGAAAAAAGAAAAATATCTCCTTTTTTTAAAATTCTGAAATACAAAAATACAAGTATTTCTATGCAAGACAACGCCGAACCAACATGGCAAGCGTTAGCTTTAAAACTAGCTTTAAGTATATTTTGCCTTATTTTTTTAGCAAAAATACTTAAAACACTCTTAGAATTATGAAAAACTCTCTTATAACCCATATGAGTTATTTTAAACATTCTTTACTAAAAAATCAATTAAAAAAGGCACAGCCTTCTGCGCCAAAAATATCTTCAAAAAATTGTCAATTTTATTCACCAGTATAATTCTTACTGAAATATTTTAAAAACTGTTTTAAAAAGTATTTTTAAATCAAGCCAAAAAGAATGACTCTTAGTATATTCTATTTGTAATTTAATTTTTGTCGGCCTGATTTTCTCCATATAAGTTTTTTCCGGATCTATACTTCCTTTTAAAACATCGCCTTCATGAAAATTAAATAAAGATGCGAGATCTGTCATTCCAGGTTTTATCGAAAGAATAGTTTTCCTTTCTTCTTCTGTCATTATATCTACATACATTTTTACTTCCGGTCTAGGACCAACAAAGCTCATTTCTCCCTTTAAAACGTTTATTAGCTGAGGTAACTCATCTAACTGGTACTTCTTCAAAAACGGCCCTATTTTCAACAATCGCGGGTCATCGCCTGCTGTCGAAGGTCCACCAAGATTTTCAGCATTTATAACCATCGTTCTGAATTTAAAAATTCTAAAAGGTTTTCCTTTATAGCCTATTCTTTCTCCCCGATAAAAAATCGGCCCAGACGAACTGAGTTTAATAAAAATAGAAACAATCAAAAGAATAGGAGAAACTATAATTAGTCCAAAAAAAGAAAATATAATATCAAATAATCTTTTAATCATTTTTTAAGATTATTAATTTCAGCATCTATAAAATTAAGAGTCTCTTGTTTGAGATATTTGTTAACCTGCTGGAATTTTTCGTACTCCAACAACATATTCAAGTCTTCCTCTAAAATTGTACGAGTAACTTTGTCTTCAATGAATTGTCTTAATTTTTGGAAATACTCTAAAACAGATACACCTCTCCTCTCCGTTATAATCTCTCCGTTGTAATTATAGCCACGAAGAAAAAAGAAGTGTATATCGTAAATATCTCTTCCGGCGATACTTCCACCTTGTTCATATCTATCTATGAGAGCAACTAGCTTGTGTGCAAACATCGTATCAACTGTCTGGCATATTGCTGTTCTGTCAATTGGTAAAAGATGCTGGGTTTCATATTTATTGCCCTTATAAATCTTGTCTAAAATCTCAAGTTTTATTGTATTTCTTTCTCCAGACAATGAAGGATATTTTAAAAAAAATTGCAAAGCTTTTTTGCTCTCATCTTTTATCTCAAAACCTAAATTATTAAATATAAAATGAAGTTTATCGCGGAATATTTCTTTATTTACACCATCTTTAACGTCAAAATCTAAATCAACCGAAAAACGATCCAAATATCCCAGCATTCTGGCACAAGTACCTCCTTTGAAAAACACATTAACGGCAAGATCTTTATCGTCTAAAATCTCCGTAAGAAGACGATACATATAAGCCTCATGTCTGGACTGCTCTTTATTGGTAAATACCATAAATTTAATAACCTACTTTATTTTGAATTTCCTTTACTTTTTTCCAATTAATATTATTTTTAGCATCAAAATGATAATTTGGATTAAAATACAACATATCGGCCACCGCCCTCTCAATAGATGCAAACCTAATCCCTTTTTTGATAATTATTCCCGTTTCGTTATGTAAATAATCATCTTTCATCTGACGCGCCATAAACTTATATCCGGCGATTTCAAATCTATTCGATATATCTGAAACCAAAGTTATATATCGAATATCCTGAAATATCAGCCCCTCTTTTACAAAAATGCTTTCTGTACTCATATAACTGTACCGATGAAGCCCAACAATCCCAAGACAAGCAGAGTCAATTTTATCCAATGGAACGGTAGAATAAAAACCCTTATGAATCTTGTTCAAAATCCCCCTTTTAATATAACGTTTAATGGTAGTATAAAGCGTACTATGATTATCTATACCCCAAAGAACCGCTAAATCTTGAGTATGATAAAGCTCTTTTGAATTCTGTATAAGCTTTTTTATTTTCTGATCCTTCGTTTTATTCATGTCATTACTATATAAAAATCGTTAGTTTAAGTGGGACACTTATGTACAGAATAACACAACACAGTGATTAAGTAAAGCTTGATTGAAGCCGTTTAAAATCTATGCAAATATGTCAATATCTATGCAAAATAATTAAAAACTATGCAATATAAATTCATTCTGTGTTAGATTCTTGTCTTTCTCGGTTCAGAAAGGACAAAAACCACCTTAAACGCGTATTTCCTTATAAACGAATTTAAAAATAAAAAACTATCTACCTTCTCTAATAATTTTAACAGAAGCTTGCCTCCAGGTAAATTTAAAAAAGGAAGAGCCAAAAAAGAAACTATGTGGAAATAATAAACCTCTATTTTATTAAAATATTTTTTTGCTGCATCTAGATCTTTTTGTTGAAAAATATGACTTTCAGCCCAACCCGTTCTTTTACCCGTTACTTTATTCACCTTTCTTTTTAAATTAGTTATGGGGTTGTGGCCAAACGTTTCAATACCGATTAAACATCCTTCCGGTTTTAAAACTCTCCTTAACTCCGGAAAAGCCTTATTTATATCTAAAGAAGAAAAAGTCCCACCATCAAAAATAATATCAAAATAATTATCTAGAAATTCTAATTTTTCACAATCCATCGCTAAAAACTCTATCTTGTCCCCTACGCCTTCTTTCCTGGCTTTTTCTCTGGCTATATTTAAAGATACTTCTGACAAATCGATCCCTACTACTTTTTTAGCCCCAGCTTTTATGGGAAAAAATGAATGAATACCATTGCCACAGCCATAATCTAAAACTATTTTATCTCGACAACATTCGGATAAAAGCTTATATAAAAAACTAAAACTTGCCAAATCAAGAGGCTTAAAGCCCTCAAAGTCGCTTTTTTGTCTTTTTCCTGAAGACTCCTTTATCTGACTTTCGGCTTTTATATCATAATGTTCAATTTCTTTTTGTTTTCTTTCTTCCATTATATTTTTTTAATTAAACCGTAAATTGAACCTAAACCATAACCAAAATGACGATACATAAAAACAATAGGCATTATAAAAAAATATTTAAATCCTTGCTTTAAAGCAATTTTAAAAGAAAAAAATAAGTTTAAAATAAGATAACTACCGAAAATAAGATCAAATAAGGCTCTGGCAGGAAAGAAAGAAAATCCAAAAATTAAAGTCAGAAAAAAACTCAAAACAAAAAATAACGGAATATAGTGCCGTAAATTAAAAGGTATTTTTATAATTTTAAAAGGCAGTATCGCCCAAGCTCCGTCTTCAAAATTATGCTTTAAAAATCCCTTAAGAGTTGACTGCGGATAATAATAAGCGACTATATCAGGAACTAATAAAATTTTTCCTCCGGATTTCTTCAATCTTAAATTAAATTCAAAATCTTGACTTCTTTTTAATTTTTCGTTAAAAAAACCTATTTTATTAAAAACTTCTCTTTTATAACACCCTCCAAAAACCGTATCCACCCAGCGAGGCTCTTTTGATCCAGTTCTAAAATAAGACCCTCCTGCTCCAAAAAAAGAAGACAAACAAATAGTGATAGCTTTTGCTATTTTAGTATTTTCCGCAGGCCTAGTTTCCAACACTCCTCCAACATTATCGGCATTATATTCTTTAAGATATTTTACACATTTTGAAATATAATCTTTTTCATAGCCAGCATGAGCGTCCATTCTAATAATAATCTCCCCTTTTGAATTTTTAATTCCTATATTTAACGCAAAAGGCGTAAACTTTTGAGGATTATTTAAAAGTTTAACAAATGAATATTTTTGAGAATAATTTTCAATAATCTTTTTTGTCCCGTCTTCTGAGGCTCCGTCTATAACTAAAACCTCTGTTTTATCTTTTGAATAATCCTGCTCTAAAATTGTATCTAAACATTTTCCGATAAATTTTTCTTCATTCCTACAAGGAATAATTATCGAAATAAAAGATAATTTTTCATTTTTTTCTAACATTTTTTATTGAAAAGGTTTTAATAATAAAAAAACACCTAAAACTACTAAACCAATTCCCAAGATTTGATAAAAAGAAAGATACTCTTTAAATAAAAACCAAGAAGCTAAAGTAACCAGACAAAGAGTAAGACTGGTAGATACAGGGTAAATAACATTTAATTGTATTTTAGATAAAATAAAAAGCCAAAAAAGAAAGGCTATACCAAAAAAAATTAAACCTAAAAACAAATAAATATTATGAAAAACCTGAACAAATAAGTTTAGTAAATTAGGTAAAGAAAATTCCAATTTCCCCATAAGCAACGTTCCTTTTTTGAGCAATAATTGAGCAATTACGGTAGATAAAACAGAAATTGCTAAAAATAAAAAAGTTTGAGACATAATTATTCTATTTTATTATAATAAATATTTTTAATTCTTTTTTGAAAAATAAACTTTCTGAAATAATTCAAATACTGTTTTTAAAACCCCTAATAAATTATTCAAGCGCAAAGCTTTTGATTTTCCGTATTCTCTATTTTTAATATACATCCCCACCTCAATGAAACTGTGGCCCATTTTAATTAATTGGACAAGGGCCTCAGCCTGAAAAGCGAAACTGCTTGATTTAATTTTTATTGACTGAATTAATTCTCTTCTATGCACCACCGGACCATTAAAATATTTTAATTTCAAACCAAATAAAAAATTTATCAAGGCAGTAAAAAAAGAAGAAATCAATTGTCGAGAAAAAGAACGAATCTGACGATTTACCGTATAAGGGATAATAATATCTGCTTTCCCAACCAAGCCGAATATTTCGGATACCGATTCTGCTGAAATTTCATCGTCTCCCGGCACCATAGCCACAAAATCTTTTTCTGCCAATTCCACCCCTTTTTTATAACTATTGGCGAATCCTTCATTTTTTCTATTATGAATAACCCTAATCCGACTATCTTCCTTTTTCAATTTATCAATAATAACCCCTGTATTATCTTGGCTACAGTCATTAAATAACAATATTTCAAAATCGCTGAATTTTCCTTCAGCAGCGGAAATCGCATTTTTAACAGCTGATTCAATATTTTTTTCCTCGTTAAAAGCAGGAATGATAATAGACAGTGTCATAATTATACTCTTATGTATGCCGCCTTATCGCTACTGATCCACTCTTGAACAATTTCAGAAAACGAATTTGTCGCAGAATAAGGATCAAAAACTTTTAAATTAATTAATTTCATTAGTTCAATATCATTTTGCCCACAACAATGAGAAGAGCCAAGAAATTTAAAATAATCATTAGCCCCTGTGCCAATAAATTTCACATTAAGATTATGTAAAACAACATCATTTCTAATCTGTTCAATAGATCTGAAAGCTAAAAAATTTACTATAGTATATACGATGGGCTTTAAACCACTAAGAGCCATACCTGCCGCAATCCCGACCATTCCCTGTTCCATAACACCGCAATTAATAACGCGATTTGGAAATTCCTCTTTCAACTTATCGGTTGCGCCAAAACCCATATCACCAACTAATAAATAATACTTATCGTCTTCACGAAAATTAGGCGTAATATAATTAATAATCTCTTTTCTAAAAATAATGTTTTCCATATCAATAATTAAGATTCCGATTCATAATTTTTACCCATTTTTAAATCTTCTTCAGTAGGAATACGAAAATGAAATTTCGGCACATTTTCCATGCATTTTAAACCAAAACCCTTTATAGTCTTAGCCACAATTACTTTAGGCTTTTCTTCTTTTGAATTTTTGGCATCCTGAAAACAATCTGATAATTTGACCACATCATGACCAGGACAAATAACTGGTGACAAACCAAACCCCTGAAGTCTTTTAATTAAATCTCCTTCTTCTTTATCTATAATGTTTGTTAAAAAATCCATAGCACCCAAGAGGTTATTATCAACGATTATAATAAGATTTTTCAAACCTTTTTTAATTCCAAATTGTAACGCTTCCCAATTTGATCCTTCTTCTAATTCTCCGTCCCCCACAACACAAAACGTGTAATAAGATTTTTTTTGCAATTGAGCACCAAAAGCAACGCCCGTAGCAATAGGCAAACCGTGCCCCAAAGAACCACAACCAGCTTCAAGACCGTATTCCAATCGCCGTTCCACACACCCCAATAATTTACTTTTTCCTTCTATATAAAAATTATCCCATTCTTCTTTTGGTATAACACCCAAATCAGCTAAAACCGCGTAAAGAGCATTAGAACCATGAGCTTTGGAAAAAATTAACCTATCTCGTTCTTCCCAAGAAGTATTTTTTGGATCATAAGACATGCAGCCATAATACAAAGCAGTCAAAATATCAACGCATGATAAAGATGGCGCTATATGTCCGGCGCCGTTTGGAATAGCAACCCTTAGGATCTCATCCCGAATAAAGTTAGCTTTTCTTTTTAAAAATATTTCTTTTTCTTTATCCATTTAATTTTTAAATAAAATTTACGTGATCAGGTGGATTGTTTAATTTTTCTAAATATATGTTGATTTCATCCATCCGACAATTTTCTCTACATTGACTAATATCCATTTTAGTACGAATAAATTTCCATTGTTTTTTTCTATTCTCCCCTTCCCAAATTGCTTTAAATGATTTTTCGTTATAATTTCCTAATTTAAATCTTTTATCACCTAAAAAACTACTACAACTGTAAATATCGCCGTTAGCCATAATATAAGCCCAAAAGAAAGGAACTGAATGACAAATTTTATAAGGACGAACTTTTTCCAATTTCTCCATTGTCTTTTCTCTGAAAATAACCTGAAATTTACTACTGTTAAGTTTTTCCAACTTGTCTGCCAAATAAAGATATTTTTTATAAGGAATATTATCATATTCCCGATTAAGACTCATTTTATGCTGCGAATATGGTTTTATGACTAAATAGTCCAAGCCGATTTTTTTCAATTTTTCAGCCAATATTATCGCTTCTTTATAATTATCAGGGAGCAAGAGCATCTGACCACCTAAAGTACAATTAGAACCTGTCGCTTTTTTTATTTTTACCGCCTTCTTAAGATTATCCATAATAACATCAAAATCCTGCTTTTTCGGACGATGAATTTTCATGTGAGTTTCTGGCTTTCCAGCATCAATACTCACCTTTATCCAAGTAACAAGAGGTAAAATAGATTTTGAAATTTTTTCCGTTAAAAAAGTACCATTAGTAGTAAAAGAAATATCAATTCCTAAAGATTTAGTATATTTAACAATCTCTATTATTTTAGGATGTAAAAAAGGTTCCCCTTCACCACCAAACTGAATACTTTTAACTCCACCCCTATCCATGTCTTTAATGGCTTTTTTTAAATTATCAAAATTGGCTAAACCGCCTTTATATCCTAAATAATCCAAAGCACAAAATTTGCAACGGTGATTGCAAATACCAGAACTGGAAATTTCAACATAAATAGGATAGATTTTTTTAACTTTTTCCCAATTATCTCCAGCTTTCATCCAAAGAGCCAACTTTTCAGGATGAAACATTATTTTATGACGATCAACAGAATATTTATCCTCCATATGATTAAATGTTTTAATTTTCAAATTTATTAGAAATTAAGATTCTAATAAAGCTAATTTTTTAATTATTTCAACTGCAGAAATCAAATTATTAACGGAAAAAATTCTGTCGAGATTAGATAATTTCAAAGAGTTAACTTTCTCAACCAAATGATTATTTTTCTCATTCTTAAAGAAAATTCCAATTCCCCCAGCATTTAAAGCCATATTTAAATCATCAAGTGAATTCCCGATAACAAAAATTTTTTTATAAAAAGAAATATCTTTACCAAAATCAGCAGCAGCTAATTTAAGCATACCAATTTCCGGCTTTCTGGTTTCTGGAAAATTATCCGAAATCCAAGGAGTATTTAAATCCAAACCGTTTTCTTTGGCCCAGCTCCTTTCAACATAAGGTGAAAAATACCAACCATTAATAACCGCTCCTTCTTTATTTAAAAGACTATCAATAAATTGGTTAATTTCTTCTACTTTTTCTGGCCCGTAAAAACCGCGAGCAACACCAATTTGATTACTACTGACAATAACCTGACTAAAAGTATTTAAAATTTTAATCGCTTCTATGGCACCTTCATAAAACTTTATTTTTACCTTCCAGTCCTCTTCTTTGCCTAAATAACCGTCATCATCATAAATAAGAGTGCCATCCCTATCAAATGCCACTAAAATATTTTTTTGTGATTCTGCAAATTGACTATTTTTATTATTTTCTTTAATACGTTCATTATTAATTAATAATTTTTTTCTATATTCTACTATAATCTCCAAAATACAATCACAAAGTAAAAGATGAAGAGACTCTACTTTATTAAAATGCTGAACAGGAGTATAAAAATTTAAATCGCCCAAACCACGTAAACGATTCGTCTCTTCAAATCCGGAAAAAGTAAAAACTTGACATCCACGATTCCGCGCCGCCTCAACGGCTAAAACAATATTTTCCGAATTACCTGAGCTAGAAATAGCAAATAAAATATCTCCTTTATCTGCGAACATTTCAATCTGTTTAACAAAAATATTCTGATAACCAAAATCATTACTAACACAAGTTAAATTTACATGATCAGCAAAAGAAATTCCTCTAATCTTTCCGGTAAACCAATAATCCAAGGCTTTATGACTAGCCACTGCTGCTGATCCTCCATTCCCGATAAATATCATTTTCTTTCCGAATGAATTTGCTTTCATTACTAACTCGGCGGCTTTCATTAAAGCATCATTTAAATTTAAATCTTTTCCTTCAGAAGTGGTCACCTTGGTTTGACCGAAAAAACAATGCAAATCATCTATATATTTTGAAACAATATCATTCATTACTATAAGTTATTTAAATAAAGTTTTAATAAACCTATAAACCTGATCCGGTAAAACTTGCGATTTATTGCCCACTATGGTTACTTTAATTGCACCCACCACGTTTCCTATAAAACCAACTACATCAATTGGCACACCTTTTGCGGCACAAGGCGAACTTATCGCTAAAAAAGCATCACCCGCCCCAACCCTATCAACAACCTTAGCGGATAAAACAGGTATATTATAAACTTTCCCTGTGCCATCATAAGCAGCCGATCCAAGATGCCCTCTTGTGACAACTAATTTTTTGACGTTAATCTTTTTAAAAATCTGATTAATAACCTCCGAAATATCGCCTTCTCTTTGACTAACAGCTAAGCGGGCTTCCGGCTCATCAATACAGACGTAATCTGCACGGGAATATTTTGTAATTAAATTAAAACCTGTATTAGCACTATTTGTCTGAGTATTAACAGCTAAAAATTTTGACTTTTCCGTTAATATCTTAATGATATTTTTATCAAAAAATCCGTGACCGTAATCAGTTACCACCACTAAATCATATTGAGGTAAAATATCTGCCAAATAATCAACTATTTCCCGTGAAACACTTTCAGGCAGATATCTATCATCAAAATAATAAATTTCAAACATTTTGGTAAAGAAAGTCGGATCTATAAACCTTCTTTTCACAATTGTCTGACCCTCCGAATCATAAAATAATTTGAAGTTGATATTGGGCTTTAATTTATCCTTAATAAAATCCTCATAACTATTTTTTTTACCCAAAGCCGTCACTAAGTGGACATTGTCGCAAAAACCGGCAAGATGATTGGCACAGGCCAAAGACCCGCCAGCAAAAATTTCCTCATTTAAAAATTTAGTAGCTATTAAATTATCTTTAGGAATTTTACCCATGCCCCTGCAGTAATGATATTCGTCAATAATTGTTTCCCCAATGACTAAAATTTTCATTCCTCTCAAACTCTTCAAAATATCAATTAAATCTTGAACGTTGTATTTGGCCTTAAAATCCTTTAAGAAATTTTTAACTTCTTCTGGATAAATATCAAAATACTTTTTTAAAAAATCAGAAGAACTAAAGGTCTGTTCATAACTAAACTTAATTTCGCCGCCTACCGACTTTACAGCTTCAGCTTCTTTAAAAATATTTCTATTAGGGTCCTTCATAGCGGATTCGTATTCCTGATCTTTAAAATACACGCTAGGCTTTATCTTTTTTAATAATTCAATTGCACTAAAGTCGTGATTAATTGTTATAAAATCAACAATCTCTAAATTTGCTAAAGTTTTAGCTCGCATAGAATCGGGGAAAATAGGCCTGTCGGGACCCTTGTTCACAAACTTATCGGCCGTTATGCTGACAATTAAAACATCTCCTTCTTTTCTGGCGGCTTCAAAATGATAAAGATGGCCAGGGTGAACCAACTCAAAAACTCCGTGGCATTGAATCACTTTCTTCCCTTCTTTTTTTAATCTGGCGACTATCTCGGCCAATTCATCAGGAGTTTTAATTTTTTGATCAATTGAATCTAGCATAAACAAAATGATAAAATTATTATTTATTTCCTAAAAGTTTAAACCATTCCTTAGTCGCTTCGGTAATAGACTCAGGAGTCCAAACAGGAGCATTCCTCCAATAGTCAATATTATTTAATAATATTTTCACTCCTTCCTCCAAAGATATTTTCGGCTGCCAGCCAATCATTTTTTTAATTTTAGAGATATCGCCAAAAGTACAATCTGGTTCGCCGGGACGTTTGGGAATATAAACGACGCTCCCCCTTAAAAGTTCAACAATACGATTTATATTATAAGTATTACCCGAACCAACATTAAAAATTTCACTAGTAACATCAGACTCGGCCGCTGATAGAAAAGCACTGGCCACATCTTTCACGAAAGTAAAGTCACGAGTTTGTTTCCCGTCACCAACCACAGTGTAGGGTTTTCCAGCCAATTTCTGGGCTAAAAATACTCCAAAGACCGCGCCATAAGTTCCGGAAGTCCGCGATCTCGGACCATAAACATTGAAAAACCTCAAAGAAACAACTGGTAATTTATAAACCTTACACCAATGCAGAGCAATCTGCTCACCTAAATATTTTGTCAAAGCATACGGATATTCCGTTTTTATCGGCGCCGTTTCGGGTGTAGGAAATGTCTCAGCTATGCCATAACAGGTGGAAGAAGCTGTATAAATAAATCTCTTAACGTTCCCCTGTTTTGACGCCTCCAAAACCGAAACCGTTCCATCTACGTTATTTTTATAATATTTTAACGGATCCGTTATTGAAGGTACAATATCCGCCAAAGCCGCCAAATGAAAAACCCAGTCAATTCCCTTAAAATAGTCTTTTATATTATCAATTTCTGAAATATCAACTTGAACGACCTTTAAATTAGGATTATCTTTTAAATGAGTAAGATTCTCTTGCCGACCAGAAACAAAATTATCCAAAACTAAAACAGAATGCCCCTTTTCCAAGAGGAGTTCGGCTAAATGGCTTCCTATAAATCCGGCTCCACCGGTAACAATAGTTTTCATAATATAGAGTAATTTTCCAATTAATTTACCCAAAAGTCAAATTATTTACGAACAAATAATTTCAAGGTTTTTTGAGAAAATACTTTTAAAAAATATAGAATTAGATATAACTGCAGGAAATAAAGAAAAGGATCTATTGGATATCTAAAACGCTGAGACGGATCAGCAAATATTGCCAGAACAGAAAGATGTAAAAAAACTACAAATGACGAAACAATAATTTCGGGAGGCATTACTTTCCATTTGAAAAACAAAATAGGCAAAGATATTAAAAATAGCCAGAATAAAACTTTACTAAAAATTATCATACCCGTAATATAAACCCGAAAAGCCTTATCTAGTAAAGAGGCCTGTTTTGAATCTTCAACAACGCTCGGTTCAATCCCAGAAAGATGAACTTTAAGAGATGAAATTTGACTATCTTTAATTGATACCGTATTCAATTCGGCCATACCCACAAGATGACTCTTAAAATTTACTACCATTCCTTGTAAATAAATTAAAGTGTTTTTTTTGATTATTTCAATATAAACCCGATCCATTAGTTGGTTTACCGAAAGATTAATCTCCGGATGCTCAGATATATACTCTTCGGTAGATTTAGACACTATTGCTAACGCTCTTCTGGTTCTCTCTCTCCTATCTATTAAAGTTAAACTATTTAATTCGTCTTTATGGGCTTCAAGAGCTAATTGATATTTCTCTAAAAGACCAATATAACGAGAATTTTCATAATAAAATATTCTTGGTAAAAAATCATTATAAGCCATACTATAATAAGATATACCGAATAAAGAACCATATTGGAAAGTATCCTGTTCTTTATTTTTAAAAATAACTGCTCCCCAAATTAAAAAAACAACAAATAAAGGCGAAAAATATCCCAAACACCATTTTAAAAAACTTTTATCCCAAAATTTAAAGTTTAATAGTTTTTCTTTTTTAGTCAAAAAGAAAACAAGAGGAAAAAATATGACTAAAAATATAAATTCTATCCGAAGAAAAACCAAAATCAACCCTATAAGTCCCGCCAAAAAAGCATAAGGAAGTTTAAAATATTTTTCCTCTTTTATAGCTAAAGAAAAAATTATAACCAACAAAACAAATAAAAAAGCAGTCAAGGATTCCCGTAAAATCGTATGTTCTAGCCAAAGAGATAACCAACCAGCATATACAAAAACAGTAACAAAAACAGCTAAAAATAAATTCACTTTTTTAAAATACCAAAATACTAAAACTCCGGTAATAATCCCAATTACATGCTGAGCAAATACAGAGCTTGCAACCATATTATTATTTATTTTTTTAAAGAACAACAAAAACAAAGAATAAGCCGCACCTGTCTGAGAAAAAAAACTACTAATAGACCGTGAAAGCTCATCTACCTGTGGTAAATATCTCATTTCGGCGTCAGTCCCCACAATACCAGTTCCAAAAATAGGGTAAAGAGCAATTCTTGGTAAAATTAATAAAAATAATAAAAAACATAAAATAAAAATATATTTTTTATTTTTTAATACTGAAAACAAATTTTTCATAGATTAAACTGAATTTTTCTTTTAAAAGATAAAATCAGTCGCCAAGGATAAAGTAATGATAATCTTATAAAAAATCTTTGGAAAAATGTTTTTGGTTTAAGCCCTTCTTCTGAAGTCAAAATCCAATCGGAATCTTTAAGGGTACACATTTTATCAAAACCCCCTATTAATTTTATATTCATTTGAGTTTCCGGCCCCCCTACTTTTCCTTTCTTCGAATTACCGTATTTGGAATGAGAATAGTCATGATTTTGATGCACGGCTGTAATTACTTTAGTAGCATCTATCATCGGAATTTTTAAAGAAAGAGCTCTATAAATTAACCAGTTGTCCCAACCCGGCCTTCCGACTACTAATCTTGGCATTTTTATCTTATCTGGCAAACTTTTAGGAATAATAAAATAGTCCATACCTGTTGGCCCATGCAATTCCCCTGTTTCTATAATTTTTTCTCTTAATTTATTTTCCCAAACAGGATTATCAAAATCAATCTCTTCATTTATATCAACATCCCATCGTTGACCACTCATTAAAAAAATAGGAATTTTTATCCGCTGAACAGCTGAGATTAAATCGCTGGTTAAAATAATATCTGTGTTTAGATAAAGTAAAATATCATATTTAGCTTTTTCTTGAGCCAAAGTAATCGCCGAACTTAAAAGAGGTGTACCCAATTTAGTTTTTTCAACCTCAGAGATGTATAAAATATTAAACTCTTTAGCTGTTTTCATCACCCCTTCATCATCGCCAAATAAAATTATTTCACACTTAGGAAAAAGCTGTAGCCAACTCTGAATACTGTTTCTTTGAATTATATCGATTCCATCCCTAAACGATTTAGGAATTGTAAAAATTGTTAACATTTTTTAAAAATTTTAAATAATTATTTATTATAATATCAAATACAAAATTTTTTTATTTTTATCTTTATAATTTATCTTCCACTAATTAAAGTCTTATTTCTCAATCTTCTTATTAAGCCTTTAAAAACATATTTTAAATCTCCTTGTAAAGAATAATTAACAATTCTAAAAATTAATGAATATATTTTTAAAGGAAAATTAAACAATTTTTTTCGCCCATATTCTTTATCTATTTTTTTAAGCTCTTTTTGATGAGGAGGCGTACCTAAAAACATTTCTGTTTTAGCTGCTCTATGTCTTCTCATGGCACCCAAATAATAAGGCAAAAATTTAAACCTTGCTCCTTTTGTTGCCATCCGTAAAAAAAATTCGTAATCCATTGCAAAATGAAGATCAGTATCTAAATATCCTATCTTAGAAAATAATTCTCTTCTCCAAAACGTACTTTGGGTCCCCAAAGAAATTCCATCATATTGATAAACGATTTTTGAAAATTTAGTAAATATTGATTCCCTTATTATATTTTCATTCTCATCAATATCAAAACGATTTCCATAAACCACATCTGTTTTTAAACTTTTTTTAAATAAATTTACTATCTTTAAAAAAGATCCTTGTAAGTAAATATCATCCGAATTCTGCCAACCCACTATTTCACCCGTCGCCCGTTTAAAACCTTTATTTAACCCTTCTGATTGCCCTCTATCTTTTTCGCTTACCCAAAAAGTAAGATATTTTTCATACTTCTTTATTATACTAATACTGCCATCAGTAGAACCTCCGTCGATAATTATATATTCAAGATTTGGATAATTTTGATTAAGAACACTTAAAATAGTTCTTTCAATAAATTGTTTCTGATTAAAAGAAGTGGTAACAATCGAAATTTTTGGAAAAAAAGAATTTTTTTTAAAAATTATTTCTTCTGAAAAATAAATTTTTGAAACAAAATCTTTAATTTGCTCATCTTTTATTTTTTCCATTATTTCTTAAAAATTATTAATAATTCACGATATAAATCCATGATTTTTACATCTTGCTCGGTATTTGTAAAAAATTTTATCTTATTTTTAGCTTTTATACCCATTTTTAATGCTATATCTTTATTTTTAAATAAAAAATTTATCTTTTCAGCATATTTATCTGAATTATTAAATTCTACTAAGAATCCTTCTTCACCATCTTTTATAAATTCAGGGATTGCCCCAATGTTTCCTGCAATCACAGGTTTTCCTAAAGTCATCGCTTCAACTAATATTAATGGTCCAAAATCACTATGCCATTGCTCAGGAACAACAACAATTTCACTCCTAAAAAGAAAATCAATAATTTCTTCGTTTTTCTTTTTCCCAAGAAAAATAACGTTTTCTTCAATATTTAATTCCTTAACAAGATTTTCAATCCTTTTTTTATCATTATCGAAACCACCCCCAGCAATAAAAAGCCTAGCATTAGAAATTTGAGAAATCACTTTTGGCAAAGCTTTTATTAATATTTGCAATCCTTTATATTCAAAAAACGTTCCAACAAATAGGACAGTATTTTTTAATGTTACACAATCTCTTATAGTATTTTTTCTAATATTATAAGTATAAATAACTTTTATATTTTCTTTTTTAAAACCATACCTCAATAACCTATTTCGAGAAGTTTTAGTAAAAGTGATTATTATATCTAATTTTTTATATAAAAAACTCATTATTAACATTTCAAAAAATTTTAAAAAAGAAACACATTTGTAACAATTTTTTTTAATTTTTTCATCACATATATATCCATTATTCATCCTAAGATTATTACGTGGACAAATAATAAAATAATCTAAAACACTAAAAACCGTTGGTATTTTTAATATTTTGGCGCTTAACATTATTGAAATAAAAAGAAAATTTGAATGAAAAAAATGAATTATATCAGGCCTCTTTTTAACTAAATAATAAAAAGAAAAAAAGAAAGAATAAAAACGAGTAAATGGTCTGGTAATATTATTTAAAAAATGATTTTTAAAATTAAACGAAGATATTTGAAGAACATTGTCCGGAACGCTTTCATTGCATCTTGTTGTAATAAAAAACACCTCATGCTCCTTTTTTTTAAGAAGATTAGCAACATGCTGGCAAACCATTTCCGCACCACTCCAATTTTTATGATATCCTACAAGTTGATCGGACACTAAGCAAATTTTCATTTTATTTTTTAATGTTTTTAGTTTCGAAAGCGGCACAATCGTTACACTGAACCGGGACATTCCCTTCTCTTATCATTCTTCTTAAATTCCTATATTTTTCACCATTCCAAATATCCTTAAAATCTTTTTCAAAAACATTTCCTAATGATCCAGCTTTCTGAAAATTTCGACGGCCCGCTTCGTTCCCATTACAACAAGAAATAACGTGTCCTGTCGCAAATATAAATGGCATAAGCCATGCAGTGCAATTGCTTATATCCGGTTTAGTTAACGAGACATCACTATTCCATGTCAGCTTCACTTCTAATTCCTTAGCTTTTTCTTCAGCTTTCTTGATCATATCCTCGGGTATTTCTACAAATAAATCGTTAATTTCTTTAAATTTATGAAGCAATCTAGTAATTTGAATATTTGCTTGTTCTCCCTGAGAAAGAAAAGCAGCTAATTCAATATATTGCGGTATTTCGTGAATATTTAATTTATTAATTATACAGTGAAAAGCAACTTCCGGAAAATATTTTTTCATCTCTTTTTTAAGCCGAATAAGATTTCTCATATTATTCGTAACTCTATCAAAATCAGAACCGACTCTTATATTTTCATAAGTTTCTTTCGTTGCGACATCTAAAGAAATGAATATTTTATCTACGCCCATTTCTATTAATTCTTTAGCTTTATTTTCATCTATAAAATAAAAATTGTCGTAAAGCTCTATATAAATATTTTTAGACTTACAGTATTTCAACATTTTTAGAAAATCTTTATGCATAAAGCTTTCCCCTATACCAGTAAGCCCTATCCATTTTAATTTCGGAAATTGGCTCATAATTTTCATAAATTGCTCATAAGTCATATCTATATCCTCTTCTTTCCAGTATGTTCTTTCGCAAATTTTACATCGCAGATTACATCTTGTAGTCACTTCAATTTCTATATACGAAGGATATGGCTCAAGCCATTGAACAAATTTTATAATCCAAGGGTTTTTTGTACCATAAAAAAATACAAATGTAAATAATTATAAGTATAAATAAATCCTTTTTCTTTTAAAAGAAATAAAATTCTCTTAGCTCTGTTTATAAATTTTTTCATTTTTTATATTTTCTTATAAACCAATTATAAAATCTCTTAGGAATATCTTTATTTTCTAATTTAAAATATAATTCTCTACCAACTTTATACTTCAACATAATATCTGCCATAAAAGCCAAAAATAAAATAACGATGCTTTTAACTAGCCCATATTTTCTAATTGTTTTTTTAGGATAGTGAATAATATAGTTATAATTTACTTTATGAATAATAGCCTCTACTTCTTTTTTATAAAAATTGGCGCTCGGAAATATTTCCTTGCAATAATAAGCTTCGCTTCCATATTTAGTTTTAAAACCATAATTCGTATCAAACCAAACTTCATCGTTTATTTCCCCTTTTTTCACTAATTCATTATAAAAATTGGTATTGGGATGAATTTTAAAAAATTGAACATTCATTTCGTCAAAATATTTAAACAATCCAAATGTTTTTTCAATATCTTCCGATGTTTCATCCGGCAAAGAAATCATAAAAAACCCATGTATCCAATACCCTAATTCTTTACATAATTTTATTGTTTCTTCTATTTGATTTCTTGTCGTTTTTTTATTAATTCTTTTAAGAATTTTATCGGACCCGCTTTCTACTCCAAAGCCGACCACCTCACAGCCAACTTCTTTAAGCCTCCTTAAAACTTCTCTACTTGTACCTACCCTAATATCTATTCTAAATCTGATTTTTAAATTATTCTTTTCAATCAAATCACAAAACTTCATCATTCTTTCAGTGTTGGCCGTAAATAAGGCATCATAAAACCTAAAGTATCCAATATTATAATCGCTGGATAATTTTTTTAATCTATTCACCAACTCTTCGGGACTTAATCCCCTATATGTTTTTTCCCATAATTCATGAACAGCACAAAAAGTACACAAAAAAGGACAACCCCTCGAAGCACTTACCGGTAAATTAATTAATTTCTGCAATTTATAAGGACTCCCAAGTTCTTTCCAATCCTTTATTTGAGGAAAAATAAGCGAATAATCACAATTAATATTATCAAGATTTTTCATTAAAGATCTATCGGGATTCTGAACGATTTCCCCGTTTTTTTTCGCCACGTAAGTCCCAATATCTGATCTGCTGGTTTTCCTCTTATTATATCAAAAATAGTTTCTTCGCCTTCACCTCTAACGACAAAGTCAATAAAAGGATAATGTCTTAGTACGGCTTTGTTTAAAGTATAAATGTGAGGCCCACCTACCACTATCTTACAATTTGGATTAATTTTCTTAGCTTTATTTGCAAAATCAAAAACTTGAAATCTTGATTCAGTATAACAAGTCAAGCCCAAAACATCAGATTCCTTTACTTTAAATAATAATTGCTCTTCAGTTACTTCTTGTAAAATAGGTTCTATAATTTCAACTTCCCAGTCACTATGATCTTTAATATAAGTACCAAGAAAACAAAGACTCAACGAAGGATCTTCAACTATTCCATAAAAATTAGGATTTGTTAATAAAAGTTTCATTTTTTAATTTCTTATTTTTAAATAAATATTCTAACATTTTTACAGCATCAGCAAATTCAATAGTTTTTATTTCTCCGATATTTTTTTTATTAATTTTATTTTTTATATTATAATCATCTTTTTTAATCAACTCCAAAACACCAATAAAATCATCTTTGTTATCAAAATATATTATTCCTGGAAAGTCCTTATACATATCGCCAAGAATTTCTTGATGAAAATCTAAAGATATTATTGACTTTCCTGGGCATTGCAAAGAAGCAAAAAAAAGAGAATTAGATGCCGATAATGGCAATCCAACAACAATGTCGCTGACTTCAATATATTTATCAGCTGGCTCCTGAGAGTCTACAACTTTAACATTTTCAGAAATTAATTCTAATATTTCCTTCATTTTATCCATATTTTTAGTTTCAGGATGAGGTTTTACAAAAATTTTCCAACCATAAAGAACTTTATTAATTAATTTAACAATTTCAATCCACATCTCTTCCCTGTTTTGAATCGTAATCAAAGATTGATCTTTTCTCCGAAAACCGATCTCTATTTCTCCTGACAACATTAAACTTATAATCTTTGTATGTGTTTTATTTTTTTTAGCCTTGTTAAAATAAATACTTTGAAAAAATTTTCGAGACTTTCGTACTAGTGGATGAGATAAAATATATAATTTTTCAATTGAAATACCATATTTTTTATAAACATCACAATAGATAGAATAATCCCTTCTTGAAAAAACAATTTCAAAATCAGCAACCATCATTCCATGAAGACCTCTTCTAAGAATAAAACTTGATTTTCCAAAAAATGGTTTTTCCCCCACCAATAAAGGCAAAATCCAATAATATAAAAAATGACCCAAATATCTTCTGATTTTTATAAAAAAAAGGCTAAGCCAATTTGGCAGAAACGAAGGAAATATTGTGTAAACATTAGTCAAGTCTACCGACTTTAACATTGCATCTAAATGAGTAGCACCGATATATGGCTGCATACTAATCGATAGAGCGTTTATTTTTTTTGCAAATCGCATTAAATACATCTCAAATGGAAATACATCATTTCCAGCTATAACAATATTTGGACTATACTGCTTAATAAGATTTTTCGCTAATTGAAAAAGATAATTATTCTTGACAAATAGATTCATTTTAGGCCCAGTAAATTGATGAATTGGAATAATTTTTTCTAATTTGGGAAATATTTTTTTATTTTTAAGAATCTCTTCTGTTTCAAAATCTAATTCTTCAGAAAGTAATATCGTAGAATAAACCTGAGTAATCTCATAGAGATAACCAATTAAAGTAGACCGGAAAGTTCTGAGATTATGAGTATAAAAAAGTATTTTTAAATTTGATTCTATTTTATTATTTTTTTTCATAATGCCTTGCGCCCCTAAAATTAATTTTCCCCTTAAAATACAGGTCATAAAAAGATTGAATCAACTTATCAGCTTCACTTATGTTTTTTGTTGTATGATTATAATAATCAATTATTAATTCTTTATTAGCTTCAAATAATAATTTATAAAATTTTTCATCGGTAATGTCGGTGAAATTAATTGTTAATAAGTCAGAATTTTTAAATTTATTAAAAAAATCTTCCGGACCAGAAAGAAAACCCCTTTCTATTGCTTCGTAATAAAGATCACATCCAGGATACGGTGTAACCGGTCTAATAGTCCTCACCTGATGATAAGTATTATATTTCTTAATCATTTCCACGTTGTTTTTCAAAGATTCCGCAGTATCTCCTTTATTGCCCCATATAAAATTTAAACCTATCCCAATACCTACTTTTTTAGCTATTTCTAACGCTCGGATATTCTGCCCTATTGTTGTGTGCTTCCCCATTAAATCCAAAACTTTCTGATCTGAAGATTCAAAACCGAAATTCAAAAGCTTGCATCCACATTTTTTCAACCAAATTGCCGATTCTTCATCAAAAACATCTACTCTCGCATTACAACTAAATTTTATTTTAAGATTATTTTTTTTTACGGCAGTATAAAACTCGAAAATTCTCTTTTTTGGATAATTGAATAATTCGTCATACGTCAAAAAATAAGTTATTCCATATTTATTTTTTAAAAATTTTATTTCTTCAATCACATTATCTATACTCCTAAATCTTATTCCCGCCTCCATTCTATAACAAAAATTACATCTATTAATACATCCCCTACTTGTTAATATTCCTAATGTTTTTTCATGTTTACTAGCATCAAAAAGCTGCATGCAATTTATATATTTTTCCATCGGAAACAACGACCACTCAGGAAAAGATATTAAATCTAAATCTATAATTGGCTTTCTTTTTTCATTTTTTAAAAATTTACCTTCGTTTTTATAAGTAATACCTTTTATCTTAGAAAGATTGCCATTTTTAAGTTTGCATTGCAATAAATCTAATATTGTTTCTTCAGCTTCTCCTATCACCACCACGTCAGCATTGGTTTTTTCTATCACATATTCCGGGATAGGACTTGGCCCATGCCCACCCAATACAAACCAAGCGTTTTTTTTATATTTATTAACTATTTCCGATAGATCTAAAACAGTTTCCTTAAACCTTGCAGCTAAAAAACCAATCCCTATTAAATCATATTCTTCATTTATTAAAAATTGTTGAGCTAATTGCTCATTTGAATAATGAAAAACATCCTGACAACATATTTTCACATCAACTCCATTTTTCTTCAATATAGCAGCCATATAAGCAATTCCTATAGGAAAATCATTATCTTCTTGATAAACATCATGAATAATAAATAATACTTTTCCCTTTTTATTCATATATAAATATTTAAAACTTAATCTTTTTTATATATTTTATTGCTCTTTTTGGATTCTTAAAAATATGCCAGATTCTAGTAATTATTCTCTTAAGACTCATATTTTCTTTTATAAAATTTAATAAATTAAAGTTTTTTTCTGATGCTATATCCATGGTTTCCGTAAAAAGCCTCTGTATTTCGTTAGAGCTAAGAGTTTCACACGCAGGAATAACTACTTTATCAAAAGTAAAGTCTGACCACTTAATAAAAGAAGGAATTAAATTTCTTTCTTTGCATCTATTCCAAAGCTCTGTTCCAGGGAAAGGAGTGGTTATACTAACTCCAAAATTTTTAATATCATTTTCTCTAAGAAATCTCTGAGTAGCTCTTATGTCTTCAACCGTTTCTGTTGGATTGCCAATCATTACCGTTCCAGCCGGAATAAGGCCGACTTTATTGCACATTTCTATAGCCTTTTTGTTTTGTTCAATGGTTGTTTTTTTATTAAGAATATCTAAAATTCTTTGAGACCCACTTTCAAATCCAAAGATTATTTCCCGACAACCAGCCCTTTTTGCCACCTGAAGTATCTCCAAGTCAATTCCATTTACTCTCGCATTCGCTCCCCAAATAATATCAATATTTTTTTTCTCAATTAATTTGCAAATTTTTTTTACCCTGACTTTATTGGCAAAAAAATTATCTTCAATAAAAAAATGGCCTTAATTCCATACGACTTAATCAAATCTTCAATTTCAGAAATAACTCTTTCAGGATTATTAAAGCGCCATGGAATACCCCGCCAACTATTATGACAAAAAGTACAAGCAAATGGACATCCTCGACTGGTCAAAATAGAAGCAAATTTGGTATGAAGCGGAATAAAAGAAAACATAAAAGAATTAGGTAGCCTTTCCTTGGCGTTAGAATAAAAATTCATTTGCATAAGATGTCTTGCTGGAAAGGGAATGTCATCTATATTTTTTATATAAGGCCTAGAAACTATGCCAGATTTTATATTTTCTCTAATAATATCAAGCATGGCAATCTCACCCTCCCCCTTGACTACAATATCTGCATGTTTTAAACCTTCTTCTGGTAAAACACTCACATGTACTCCTCCCATTACTGTCAAAATACCCATTTTTCTACACATATCAGCAATTTTATAAGCATCAAGAACGCAAGGTGTCGTGGCAGTGATACCAACAATATCGGGAATAAATTTTTCAATTTCTTTTTTAACATTCTGTCCAGCTAATTCATCTATAATAATTACTTCAATATCATTTTTTTCTAAATAACCAGCAATAAATCCTAAGCTTAAAGGCTCTGTCGCTGCAAGGCTACCGTCTTTCCCAGGATTAATTAAAGCTACTTTTATCATAAAAAATTAAGATAAATGAAAAAAATAAGAATCTGCTTCTGTAATTTCTTCTTGAATATTAAAATTAAAATATTTATCACAAATAAAAAAATATTTCACAACTTTTCCATCGTTAATTGCACATTTTATTAAATCAGGAAGCTCTCTTTCTCCCCTTTTTTGATTAATTGGAGTCTTAGAAATATAATCAAAAATCTCATAACTAAAAATACAATTTCCCGTTCCCATAACATTCCTCATTATAATTCCTGATTCTTTTATCCTCTCAATCTCAGGCTTTTCTATTAAATCAATTATCCTTCCATCTTTTTCCTGAATAGCATAAGTTTTTTTAATCAAACTTTCATCTTTAACCCATAAAACTCCGCAAATAGCGAAAAGATTTTCATTGTAATATTTTTTAATCATTCCCGAATGTTTTGGCATAATCATCAGCTCATCTCCCAGCAAAAGAATAAAATCTTCTTTTCCTATCACCTCCTTGGCACATTCTATGGCATCGACCAAACCTTTTTGATTTTCTTGAATTACATATTTTATTTTCTTTTCTTCATATTCAAAACCAAAAATATTCATTACTTCCTCTTTTTTATAACCAACAACAATTACTATTTCAGAAACATCATTTTTAACAGCACAATCCAAACTATACTTCAATAAAGGCTTTCCCGCCACTTCAAGCATACATTTATTTTTTTCCTGAGATAATTTTCCCAGACGCTTTCCTCTTCCTCCAGCTAAAATTAACGCTTTCATTTTTTTATTTAGCAAATATTTCTTTATTTTCTTTTATCCAATATATCAAATTTTTAATTCCATCCTTTGGCATTACATTGGGAGACCACCTTAAATCTTTTTCCGCCTTTTTCGTGTTACAAACAAAATATTTTAAATCTCCATGCCTATCTGGAGCAAAATTAATTTCCAACTTTTTCCCCAAAATTTCTTCCAAAATATCTATACACTCCAACAAAGATATAGCCGTTTTTTCTCCTCCGCCAATATTATAAAAACCAGCTTTTCTAGTTTTGTAAAAAGCATCAAAAGCTTCACAAACATCAGTAGCATATATAATATCCCTTACTTGCTTTCCAGTTCCATATATATTTATCGGCCAACCCAACATACTACGAATTGCAAAATTAGCCACCCAGCCATGATCTTCTCCCCCAAACTGCCTTGTTCCATATATTCCAGTAAGTCTAAAACTAGCAGCTTCTAATTTATAAGTGTCTATATACGCCCTAACATAAGCATCTCCTGCAGACTTGGAAACATGTAGGGGGGTAATGGTTCCTTCTAATATAGGATGATTCTCGTCTATTAATTTAGGATCAAATAAATATCTTTTCTCCCCTTCTTCCAAATATTCATTTGTCTTATTTCCATAAATATGTATAGTCGCACAATTTGCAACTGGAATCTTTAATTTCCGAGCTACTTCCAAAACATTAAATGTTCCTATTACATTTGTTGTAATATCTAACAAAGGATCTTCCCAGCTTATCGTCATTGCAGGCTGAGCTGCTGTATGAATTATATAATCACAATTCTGAGCGTTTTCCAAAAGATCTTCAAAATTCCTCACATCCGCTCTCACTGCTTTAACGCCAAGATTATTTAAATAATCCCAATTATAATTTCTAGCTTTTTCTGCAATAAACCCGGTTCTTTTAAGTTCGTACTTGGTCATATTGTCATAAGCTATAACCTCCGCCCCTTTTTTTACGTAAAACTCACAAACATGTGAACCTAAAAAACCACAACCACCCGTTACTAAAATTTTCATATTATTTTTTATAATAATTAATTATTTTTAAAATTAATTTTTCTAAATTTATTTTTAATTAATAATTTAGAAATACTTAACCCTACTGTAATTTAAACACATTTATTTAATATTTTTTTAATTATAAAATTTTAATAACCTGTGGGAACTCCCCAAAATTCACAATTTGCACATAAAGGAACATTATTTCTTTTACCATCTACATGATATCGTAACCATTTTTTCCTTTTAAAACTATTCCAAATATCAACCAAGGAAGTAATATTAGCATCACCAATTACTCCTAATCTTAGCGGATCAAATCTCACGCAAAGAGAAACCTCACCGAATCTATCAATAGCCATATGATTCAATATTTCTAAACAAATTCCTATCTCCGGAATAGTTGGGCTTTTTTGATATTGAAAACTACCAAGAGGATTATGTAATATTCTAGTTACCACTACTCCTTTTAATTTTTTATATCGTGAAACATTAACTTTCCCTAAACATCTATATATCATTGAAGGTTTTCTATCTCCTTTAATTTTTAAAAATTCTTTAACTAATTTATATTGTTCTTCTCCGTCTGGATCATTTTCAATAACAGAAATAGTAAGAGTGTCTAAATTTCCAATAATTTCTTTGTTTTTCTGAACAATTAATTTCCCATTGGTATCCAAGCACCTAATTTGTCTATAAAATAAACTAACTGCCTCACCAAACTTTGGATATAAAAGAGCCTCTCCATTATTATGTAATTGAACAACTATCCCGTCCGGTAATTGTTTAGCTATCTTTTCTACTAATTTAAAATCCATATCTCCATATTTTAAGGCGATTTTAGGATATTCTCTATCTATTTTTCTTCTTCCACACATCCAACAATTCTTATTACACCTACTAGTTAATTCAATATTAACCGTGGTTAACCCATTAAAACCTTTTGAATTAGATTTTTTAATTTTCTTCATATCTTTAAGCCTCGAAAAATTCTTCTTCTACTAACCCACAGATAATATGCCCTACTAAAATATGAGCTTCTTGAATTCTAGGAGTATTTTCTGAAGGAATATTTAATAAAATATCAACTTCGTTTTTCATTTTTCCGCCACTTTTTCCAGTGAAAGCAATCGTTTTAGCTCCCATTTCTTTAGCCTTTAAAATGCCCCTTATCACATTTTCTGAATTTCCACTGGTGCTTATACCAATTATTACATCTTTTTTATTCACAAGTCCCTCAATTTGTCTCTCAAAAACAATATCAAAGCCATAATCATTTCCTATGGCAGATATTATTGAATTGTTCGTAGATAAAGCAATAGCTACCAAACTTTTTCTTTCTAATTTATATCTGCCAACTAACTCTGCCGCAATATGTTGAGCATCAGCAGCCGAACCACCATTACCAAATAAAACAACCTTTCCTCCCCCTTTATAACAATCTGAAATTATTCGAGCTACCTCTTTTATTTTTCCCGCATCACCACCTAACAATTGATTTATAATTTCGATGTGTTCTTTTAATTCAAGGTTTATTTTTTCCATATCAAAATCAAATTATTTAAATTTTCTTAATTTCTGAATTATTGGTTTTTCACTTTCATAAACTATTTTTTCACCATCTCCAAACCAAACGGGTAATAATCTAATATCTCTTACTAATCTATTAAGGCCATTTGGCTCTAAACTAGCTGCTTGATCACTTCCCCACATTGCTCTATCTAAAGTAATATGCCTTTCAACTACGCAAGTACCAAGAACTGCTGATACTAAAGATGAATAAACACCTACTTCGTGCCCACTATAACCAATAGGACAATTGAAGTTTTCTTTCAACCAAGAAATTACTTTTAAATTTAATTCTTCATCAGCTGAAGGATAAGTTGAAGTACAATGTAAAATAATCAAATTATCTTCGCCAATAATTTCTACAGCACGTTTAATTTGCTCAACACTACTCATGCCAGTAGATAAAATAATTGGCTTTCCTTTTGATTTTATATACCTTAATAATTCATCATCAGTAAGAGAAGCCGAAGCTATTTTATAACAAGGCACATTAAACTTTTCTAAAAAATCAACACTCTTAATATCCCAAGGCGAAGCAAACCAAATTATGTCTTTTTCTTTACAATATCTATTTATTTCTTCATATTCTTTCTCTCCAAATTCAAGACCTCTTTTTAAATCACCGTTAGTTGAACCAAAAGGATTTTCTCTTGGTTTTTCCAACTCTTCTGGAGTATAAACAATTTCAATTGTTCTTTTTTGAAATTTAACTGCGTCACAACCTGCTACTATTGCCTCATCTATTAATTTTTTAGCAATATTAATATCTCCATTATGATTAATGCCGATTTCAGCGATTACAAAAACCTGTTCACCTTCACCTATTATTTTATTTCCAATTTTTACTTTTTTAAATTCTTTTTCCATATTTTTAACAATTATTAATTTTATTATTAATTATTTTAGACCTTTATTATTTTTTAATTCCAACTCCCAATACCATCAATTCCCTTGACCATCTAATAAACTTATTCTTATGTATTTTTTTAACTAGACCGAAAACTTGTAAAAATTTAGAAAATATCTTTATCAAAGAAAACTTCCACAATATCGGCAATTGATAAAATATTTCCGATGATACATTTTTAAACCCGGATATTTGGAGTAAATCTCCAAGACCCGTGACGGTATATGGATGCATATGAGTATAATCATCATAAAATATTTTTATCTGACTCTGCCAATCTGGCGTTAATATTATTATCCTTCCGCCCGGCTTCAAGACTCGATAAATTTCTTTAATAAAATTGTCTGGTTTCAAAAGGTGTTCTATCACTGATTTTGAAAAAACAAAATCAAATACCCCATCTTTAAATGGAAAAACATCATTTTCGATGTCAATGATTTTAATATCAATTTCTTTTAACATTTCTGAATTACTTTTTTCACGATCTATACCAAAAACATCTAACCCTAAATTTTTAAACCCTTTGGTGAAATCACCCCTGCCACAACCAACGTCTAGCAACTTATCTCCAAATTTTATATTATAACGATCAAATAAATACCTACAAAGCTGATTTGGATAATCAGTATATGGTCTTTCTTTTTCGTTATAAATAATTTTAAGATAATTTGTCATAGATTCAAATTTCTTCAACTAATTCGACAGGAACACCATCTGGATCATAGCAAAAGGCTACTTTAGCCTTACCATTAGGAGATATTTTGGGTAAAGAAATAAATTTAATTCCTTTATCCTTTAATCTATTATATTCCTCTTCAAGATTTTCCACTGTAAAAGCAGGATGTGAAGCTCCTATATTAAAAATCTCATTATTTTCTCTACACTCTCTTTTATGAGAGACATAACATAAAAGCTCTACCAGAGTATCTCCATTGTCAGCAAACATCTTAACAGTTCTTACCTTTGTATTTTTAAGGCCAATAATGGCATCTATAAACAGTCCCTCTTCTTGAGCATCGACCTTTACCTTGAGACCTAAAAGATCCCTATAAAATTTGAGAGATTTTTCCATATCTGTTACAACAATACCAAAATGTCTAACGTTTTTCATAATAATAAGTAAAATTTTTAATATATATTTTATTTTTTAATTTCATTCATTATCTCGTCGAAAGATTCTTTTAGTACATTGACCCCTTCAATCAAAGCCTCGTCAGGTATAGTTAAAGGTGGGCCAATCTTTATTGCCTGTCCATGCGTACTAACTAAAAGTAATCCTTTTTCTGCACTTCTTTCTATAATTTTTTGCGTCAATTCTGCATCCCCTGTATATAACGCCCATATCATTCCACCGCCGTAAACCTTATTATCAGGAAACGTTGTTCTTAATAATTGTCCAAACCAATCATTTCTTTTAGCACTCTTTTCCACTAAATTTTGACTCTCAATAATTTCAAGCACGGCCAAAGCTGCCGCACAACATACTGGATTTCCACTATGAGTAGACCAGAGATCGTCACTTAATTCTAATAACTTCTTTCTGCCGATAACAGCACTAATGGGTAATCCGCCGCCAAGTGCTTTACCAACAGTAATAAAATCTGGTTGCACACCATAATTCTGATAACCAAACCATTTACCTGTTCTACCGAACCCAGATTGCATTTCATCAAAACCAACCGGAATATCATTTTCCTGTGCCCATTTGCACCAAGTCCTAATCCAATCATAAGGCATAAACTTTGCATCTTTCCCTCGAAAAATCTGCAAAAACACCCCCGCAATTTCATTATGATCGATTGCATCAGGACTCATTGACTCATCAATTACATTCTCTAAAAGCAATCTACAAGCCGTAGTACTGCCGTAATAAGCCCCCTTTATCGATAATATTTTTCCTTTTCTATTCCGATGCATCATTTGGATGGCGGCATCATTAGCTTCTGAACCAGTAACAGTAAGTAATATTTTTTCCATTCGAGTAATCTCGCACAATTTTTTTGTTAACTTTATACGAGAATCATTAGGAAAAATATAAGAATGTATCAATTTATTATTAAGTTTATTTAGAATGGCAGTACTCACCTCTTTCGCGCAATGTCCAACATTAGCTACAAATATACCAGAACTAAAATCTATCCATTTATTCCCCCATTTATCATAAACTTGAAAATCATCTGCTTTGTCCCAAATTATAGGCAATTCATGAATGCACATGCCGTTCACTTCATACTTCTGCATCTCTTCAAGCAAAGAAATAGATTCAGGAACAGGAATTTTTGTTTTTATTTTTCTATATTTTGTATCCACTAAAGGAACTTCTTTTGGATTTAGAGAAATTTTGTATTGAGACATATATTTATGAAATTGATTTAAAATTATTTTTTAAAAATCGATAAATTTTATAATCTTTTTTTTCTAAATTAAATTTAATAAATTCTAAATTTTCGAGAGTATCCACCTCTCCAGTATCTGGAGCAACAAAGCTAAGAATTTTAGAACCATGAAAAACATTGTCTTTTATCAAAGTTTTAATTTTTAAAACATCAACATAACCGTCAGGTTGATAAACGGGCGGAAAAAATTGCCTTGGAAGATTATAATAATCGGGCATTGGGTCTTTTGGAAATAAACCCACAAAATAGCCATTCTCTATAGAAAAACACTTATATGGTGACTCTCTTAATTCATGACCAGAACGAAGCGAAGTAGCTTCTTCATTCTTCATAATTTTTTCAATCGCATTATCAATTAACACAGAATCTCTTAAGGGCGTAGTCGGCCTAAGGTGAACTATATATTCTGGTTCATAATTTTCATTTTCTTTAAGCCATTCTATAGCATGTTTAAAAACTTCATAATCACCCGATGTATCTGTTGCAAACTCTGCCGGCCTTAAAAAAGGAACTTCTGCACCATAATACTTAGCAATTTCAGCTATCTCGTCACTATCCGTACTAATAATAATTCTAGAAATAATTTTTGAAAGTTTTGCAGCTATTATTGAATAAGCAATTAACGGAAAACCAGCCAAATTTATAATATTTTTTTTAAAAATTCCTTTTGACCCTCCCCTAGCTGGAATTATAGCTATAATATTATCTTTTTTCATAAATTGGTTTTATTATCCTTTTTAATATAAAAAAAGAAGTAAAATATATTAAAACTCCAACTGCAACAGAAATAAAAATATTAAGATTATAAATTACAGGCTGAATTATCAAAAAATACATCAAAAAACTAGATAATCCTGCTAATATAAAAATTAAAAAAAGTCTTAAGTAAAAAATTTTAATCAAAGCTAATTTTTCCGTAAGCCATATACTTATTAAAAGAATTATAAAATAAGTAATCACTGTAGCAAATGCTGCTCCATATAACTTATATTTAGGAATTAAAATTAAATTTAATAAAATATTAATAACAGCACCTAAAATAGTGATCCAAAATACGTTTTTTTGCTGATTGGCAATAATCATAATGTCAGAAAATGGTCGATAAAGAAAAATAAGACCGGTTGATAAAATTAAAATTTGAAAAACTAAGATTGAGGGAGTAAAATCTATGGGATAAAAAAAATAAATAATTCTTGGAGCTAAAATCATTCCTCCCACTACAATAGGTAAAGATAATAAAATCATCAACTCTAAATTATAATTCCAGGTTTTTTGAAGTTTTTCTTTTGACTCTTTAAAGAATTTACTAAAAACAGGATAAAAACTTCCTGCAATTAAACCCACTGGTATATAAGTAACAAAAATAATCCTATAAGCCGCATTATACCAGCCAGTTTCCGTAATCATTCCCCAGTAACCCATCATTATAGAATCAATATAATTATAAATTGTTCCAAACAGCCCAGTAAGAGCTAATGGCCAAGACATTATTAAAAACTTACGCCAAACCAAACTTTGCCAAGAAATTTTTAAATTAAATATTTTTTTATTAAAAAAGATTAATATAAAAATTAAAGAAATAAAACTGGCAATCAGATAACCATAACTTAAATTTTCAATTGATGGAAAACTAAATAAAATAAAAATACCAAAACCACTTATTAATAAATATTGTAAGGCTTCCAGCCAGGTCCAATATTCCATTTTTTGACGAGCCTGAAAAACAGCATAAAAAATAGAATTAAAACCATTAAAAACACTAAAAAGAGTTAAAATTAAAATAATATTTCTAATTTGAGGGTCTGCAGTAATAAAAAAAGAACTAATTAAGATTATAATAAAAGCTATTATACTTAACAAAATTTTTAGAGAAAGAATAGAATAAAATTCTTCCCTATCTTTTTCTTCTTCATTTTTAGCATATTCGCGAGCAATAAGAGTAGGCAACCCAAAATCGTGGAAAATAACAAAGAAAGAAATAAAAGCGAACGCAAAACTAAATTTTCCATATTCAGTAACACCTAAAATCCGAGCAACATATATCAATAGAAGCAAATTCAATAATTTATTAAAGGTTGTTCCTATTGTTAACCAAAAAGTATTTTTAAAGATCGTTTGTTTTGTCGTCCTATTATTCAAAAAAAGAGATTTAATCTCACTAAAATTAAAATCCATAATTTTATAACCGACCTAAACTATTCTCATACCACTCTATGGTTTTTTTAAGACCTTCTTTAAAATCAATTTTAGATTTAAAACCAAATTCTTTTTCGGCCTTGGAAACGTCCAAAAGACGCTTTAGTTGACCGTCGGGTTTTGAATTATCCCAACGAATTTCTCCTTTAAAATCCATTAATCTACAAATCAATTCTGCTAAATCCTTAATAGAAATTTCCATCCCCGAACCAAGATTTATTGGATCGGGTTTATTGTATTTTTCAGTTGCTAAAATTATTCCTTCTGCTCCGTCTTCAACATAAAGAAATTCCCTAGTTACCTTCCCTGTACCCCAAACTTCAACATAATCTTTATTGCCTTTTTTCGCTTCATAAATCTTTTTAACCAATGCAGCAATAACATGAGATTTTTTCGGATCAAAATTATCAAAAGGACCATACATATTTACAGGTAATAAATAAATAGAATTAAATCCATACTGCTGTCTGTAAGACTGAGACTGAACTAAAAGAGTCTTCTTGGCTAAGCCATAAGGTGCATTAGTTTCTTCAGGATAACCTGACCATAAATCTTCTTCTTTAAAAGGCGTTAATGTAAACTTAGGATAAGCACAAATTGTGCCCATAACTACAAATTTTTCTACTCCTGCCTGACGAGAAGCTTCCATTAACTGAATACCCATGATCGCATTATCATAAAACATCTCTCCCGGTATTTCTCTATTTAAACCAATCCCGCCTACTTTAGCTGCCAAATGAATAACGACATCCTGTCCCTCAACTGCTTTCTGGCAATCTTCCCATTTTCTTAAATCCAATTCTTCAAAAGTAGGTAAATATAAATTACCTTTCAAAACCTTCCTTTTCTCCAATAAATTTTCAACTAAATGCTTCCCGACAAATCCATGGGCTCCAGTAATTAAAATTTTCTTTTCGGAAAGATTAATCATATTTTAATCAACTTTCCACCAACGATTGGGGAATTTTTCTTTTAAAATTTTATCTCCTTCACCCGGCGAAGTTAATCCTAAAGATCGAAAATCAGAATCAACCATAATTCTGACCAAATCTTTAAATTTTATTCTTGGCTCCCAACCGAATTTCTCTTTAGCTTTCTTAGTATCACCCATTAAAACATCTACTTCGGCAGGTCTCAAATAACGAGGATCAAACTCAATGTAAGGCTTCCAATCACCTAAACCAACGTATTGAAACGCCTCCTCTAAAAATTCTTTAATAGAATGAGTTTCTCCAGTAGCTATAACAAAATCATCCGAGTTTGGCTGCTGTAAAATGTTCCACATAACTTCTGTATATTCTGGAGCAAATCCCCAATCCCTCTTAGCATCTAAATTACCTAAATAAATCTTTTTTTCTAATCCAGCCTTAATTTTAGCAATAGCTTTAGTAATCTTTTTTGTAACAAAAGTCGGTCCCCGGCGAGGACTCTCGTGATTATATAAAATTCCGTTTGAAGCAAAAATACCGTAAGCCTCCCGATAAAGCTTAGTTATGTGGTAAGAAAAAACTTTAGCGCAAGCATAAGGACTTTTAGGAGAAAATGGAGTATTCTCGTTTTGAGGAGCCGGAGAATTACCGAACATTTCCGAGCTAGCCGCCATATAAAATTTAATTGGTAAACCCGAATTTTTAATCGCTTCCAAAATTCTTAATGTTCCCAAACCGTCTGTATTAGCCGTATATTCCGGCATATCAAAAGAAACCCTAACGTGTGACATAGCAGCTAAATGATAAATTTCATCAGGTTTAATCTGATTAATCAATTTTTCAAGGTTACCCGAATCAGTCATATCTCCATAATGCATAAACAACCTCACACCGCTAATATGAGGATCTTTATAAAGATGGTCTACTCTCTCTGTAGTAAAAATACTATCCCAACGGATAATACCGTGAACTTCATATCCCTTATTTAAAAGCAATTCTGTTAAATAAGAACCATCTTGACCAGCAATACCAGTAATTAACGCTTTTTTTGTTTTTTCTTGCTCCATATTTATTTATTCTTTTGTTTATAGTCCAAAATCAAATCAAATGCTTTACTCTTGAAGTGTTTAGCTAAAATTTCAGTATTGGAAATCAAGCAATGACCACCTATTTTATTATTTACCGGAGGATATAGTACCGGTCGAATTACATTTAATTTTCCTAATTTACTATAACCCTCGTTATAAGTCTTATTAAAATCTATTATAGCTTTTTCGAAATCCACATTGGTTTTATCACAAATCTTTTTCATTTCTCCATGCCAAGCTATACAAAAAGCATAATAAGTAGTATCCAAAAGCTTTCCTATTTCAGTTGTAACAGATGGAAAAAATAGTTTTGTTTTTAACCCCAACCCCTTCAAATGTTTATTAGCCATTTCTCCTGCTTTTTTATTATCAGCTCCGATATACTTCACAAATGTTTTAACCCCCTCATAAAGATTTGGATGTATTCCTCTAATAGGACTATGAACAACCTGGCCACCTATTTTCTTTATAGTATTTGGCGCCACTGTAGAATGAATAATCGTTAATTTCGGCTTTATTCTTTTAATTTCTTCTTTTACAATTTTTACAAAATTATCACTCCAAGGAATACAAATATTCAAAATTTCAACTCCCATTAAATCATCATCTCTTTTTAAGTCCTTTATACGAGGATTTTTATAAAACTTAGCTATTGCCTGTCCCACTTCACCGTAACCTAAAATACCGACTTTATTTTTTTGCATATTTTGATTTTTTATTAATTTTTTCTAATAACCAAGAACTAGACTGTATTTTTCCACCCTTACCAACACTAAAAACCATTTTACAATCTATCTCGTCGCAAATCGCAACTTCCGGAATATTATTTTTAGATCTATCTCCTCCGTTAGCAAAAATGTCTGGTTTTATAATTTTTAATGTTTCACAAACGGTTTTATCTTTATCTATTGCCAAAACAACATCATCAACCGCCGCTAGAGCAGTAATTATCTCCTTTCTTTCTTTTTCGTTCATAAAAGGTATACTACCTTTTAACTTAACCTGTTTATCATTATTAACTATAACTACTAATTTTGTTCCTAATTTCTTTGCTTCTTCAAATAATCTTACGTGACCAATATGAAGTGGATTAAAGTACCCTGAAACAGCCACGACAATTTTTTTATTTTTCTTCATAAAAAATTACCACTTTTCAATAGTTTCTCTGGTTTTATCCCTTGCCTTATCATAAACTTTATAGACTTTTGATTCTACTTCCGGAGAAATTAAAATTAAAATTTCACTACCCCAAATTCTGTATTGACGACCAACTTTATAAGCCTTAATAATGCCTTTTTTCAAAAGACGTTTAATAGTACTATTGCTTATCTTCAAAAATTCCTGAGCTTCTTCTGTGGTATAAACTTCTTTTGGATTAATTGTACTCATATTTTAATAATAAAACACCTAAGAATGAGTGTCAATAGGTGTCAGTAAGGCTCAACTTTAAGATTATTTCAAAAAAAGAGCTCCGTTTTAAACGGAACCCTTTTTAGTTTTCATCCGGCTCACACCCTCACAAAGAAAAGGAGGCCGGTCTAGTTCAAGAGATTATTGAGTTGCACCTATATCAATGTTAATTGCCGCTCTAGTCTTTGGACCACATCTGCCGTTTGTCGGAGTAATTCCTTTAGCTAATTGATAAGCCGCTACTGCATTTGCTGTTAATTGATAATAATTACCCGTATTCAAACCTGCTGTCAAATATCCCTTACTAATTAAAAATTCCTGAAGACGTTTAACTTCACTATTATTCTTCATTCCAAGTTGAAGATCAACCAAGAAAGGAAGATTTGAAGTAACGTTTCCTCCCAACATTTGTAGCAGTTGCTGTTGAAGTTGAGCAATTAAAGCTGTAATTCTAGCAACTTCTGCCTGAAGTTGAGGCACAGTCATTTGAGCAACAGGAACTATTGTAGTTGTGGTTGTAGTCGGAATAACAGGCACCGTTGTTGTAGTTATAACAACAGGCACTGTTGTGGTTGATGGAGGAATATCTGAACTTCCTCCTCCACCGCCACCACTACTACTAACAACTCCTCCACTTACGGAGGTACAAGAACTTCCAATCGTTACAACAACTGTCTGAGTACTAGGAGAAGTGATATCAACAAAAGATCCACCACTCTCGCAAACAGTATTCGCAATCGAATTAACCAAGAATCTTGCCGGCGTAGTAGACAAATGAATATACGAGCCTGATTCCATGTCTAAGCTAATATTGTTTGAATTAACAGTTATTCCTGTTACTGCAGAACCAGCCTTAGCGACTACAGTAATATCCAATCCCCAAAGATAAAGATTTGTATCTTCGGTAAAGGTAACTGTATTGGGAGCAGCTAATGCAACCATAGGCAACAAAGATAGAATCGCTATTGATGCTAAAAAATATTTTGTCATTATAATTTACGAATTAGATTAAGCTTAATCTTTGGCAGTAGCTATATCACGCCATACTGAATCAATGCAGGCATAAAGAGCAGTATTTGCATCTGTTGAGCTGGCATTTAAGTATATACTTCCATTAGTACAAGCACCGCTTGCTGCAACATTTCCAGTCATAATATTAGCGCCGCTTGAAAGCCGAACATCAGCAGTAGTAATATCCACTCCATTCATGTCTATACCATAAGCAAAGCCCGTATTTACTGCACTATTACTAAGCATAATCCCCGCGTCCACTGCAGTCGCAAGACTAACATTACTATTAGTAATATGTATTCCATATTCTGTCGTCGCTACCGCACCTTCATTACGCAAATCTACTTTTATACCACTAAACTCATCAGTAACTGTTCCATAATTTTCAGAAGTGATTGTAAGTCCTGTAATTATTGAGGCAGTACCTCCACTTTCCCCCTGAGCACCAAATGAAGCGGCTTCTAATCTACCAAGAACGCCACCTGAACGATTAGCAAGACTGCTGTTTACCCCACGCATAATGAAATTAGCGTCATTAGCGGCATAGTTATTAAAACTAGCTCTTATGATAGCATCATTAGAATCACCACTGGCTTCACTAGTAACAGGACGATTTCCGGCTACATAAAGCATATAGCTCTTTTGACTAGTTGTACCAGTAAAGAGTGTTGCTGAACCAATTGCTACACCATAAGCATAAGCATCGCTAGTTCTCACAGGGGTAATAGTTCCACCAATGGTAACTATATCACCTGCCGCGTTCCCTAAAGCGATATTACCGTTAGCAACAAGGGCGCCGGTTAAAGTAGTAGTACCCGTTAAAGTAGAAATACCTGTAACCGTTAAGTCATTACCAACCGAAACATCGTTTCCGACGGTGGTTGCGTAAGCAACTGCACTCACTAAGAGAACAGGAAGCAAAACGCTAAGCAACGTCGTAATAATTTGTTTTTTATTTTTCATCTTTATTTTAATTTTTCATTATCACTTATTATGCATCTATAAATAATAATGATTTGATTGATTAATTATTAATATTTACTTCGACCTTTTTTTAGTTTTTAGGATAATTATTCGACTTTTTTTATTTGATTACCCTAATTTATCAATTATATCAAAACCAAAAAAAAATAAAAAGTGGATAACTTTTATTCGCTAAATTCTTCTTTATAATTTTTAATTTGAGCCATTAAACCAATAGCAGGTTGAAAATTAGGTTTTAATTGAAGAGATCTTTCAAGCTCTTTTTTAGCTTCTTCTTTTTTATTTATCAAATAATAAACTCTCGCTATATTAAAAAACGTTTGAGGATTTTGAGGATCAAGATCCACTGCTTTTTGGTAATTTAAAATAGCTAAATCCTCCGCCCCCTTAACTCCTATTAAGATAAAATTCTCATAAATACTCCCTAATTGGAACCAATTTTGACTGTTTTTAGAATTAATTCGAACAGCAGAGATAGCTGATAATTCAGTATTAGATGTCTGTCTTTGAAGTTCTTCTTTTTTTTGTTCTTGAGTTAAATCTTGATTATTTAAAATCTCATTAATTTTCAACAAAAATGCCTGAGATAAATTCCTGAAATAGGAATCCTTCGGATCAAGAGTAGTAGCTTTATTAATTTTAATTATCCCTTCGTTTAATCCAAAGGTTTTAGTATTTATCAAATTAAGCCCCTGAGCATAAATTATGGCAGCTGCATATTTTTGAGAAATATTATAAATTCCTAAAATTGAACTGACAATAAAAACTATACAAATTAACATTATAAAAAAAGCTTTTTGAGGAGATTGAGTAAAAGAAAATTCTTTCGTTTTACTACTCGCAGCAACGAATAATCCCATTATTAAAAAGGTAATAAAACACAAAGGGATACTTCCCGAATAGAAAAACCACAAAACCAAAAAATAAAACCCTCCGGCAAAAATAGCCGTATTTATCGAGGTTGAACCTCGACTAATAATATTTTTAAAGCCCTGCCAAAAGAAAACGATTATTAATCCTAAAACAGATAAAATTCCTAAAATGCCTAAATTTGTAAAAAGAGTTAAGACAACGTTATTTCCCTGATCAAAACGAATCTGCCAAAAATCAGCGAAATTAGAGCCAACGCTACGATGTAAACTATATTGATAACTAAAAGTTGCCGGACCCGAACCTAAAATGAAATTTTTAGTCCCCTCTTTTAAAGTTTTAAGAGTAATATCAAAATTCGCCTGAAAAGTGGGGCTAATCTCCGAAGATAAATTAACAATATTATTAATAGGTAACTTAAGAAAAATTAAAACTAAAGCAAATACAAATATAAAAACAGGAAGGAAAAGAGGTTTAAGCGGGTTAGTAGCTGTATTAATAGTAGAAAGATTTTTTAATCCCCTGAAAATAATAATTGCTGAACCGAAAGCTATCCCCATCCAAACCACCCAAAAATTAATCAGAAAAATAGAAAGAAAAAGCAAAAAACCGATTAATCCTACTAAAATTTGACTGATTCTTTTTGATATCGATTTACCACCAATTACTACAAACGAAGACTGATTACCGCTTATAAGGGTAATTAAGGTAACAAAAGCACCTCCCAAAAAAATGCCCAACAGGTGAACTGAACCAATAAGATTAAAACTTGAACTTTGAGCAAAATCCCAAGGAAAGATTGGTTTTAAAATTTGAATCAAAAAAAGAAGAGATAAAGTACCCGCACTTGCTAAAAAAGTCCAAAGCACAGACAAAAGAGATTCTTTTTTAATAAGATTAGCAAAAAGAAAAAAGACAATAGTATAAAGAATAAAACTAAAAAGAGTATCTGGATTAAAATCCATTCCCCAGAAACTTTGAATTTTAGCCGAAGAAAAAAGAGTACAAATTCCCACGGTAATTAAAAGCAAAAAAACCATTAAAGAAAGTTTTCCCCAGTTTAAACTTAATTTTCCTGAAATAATAATTTTTACCATCCATAAAATAAATAATAAAAAAGCAAATACCGCCAACAGTATTTGCTTATTAATAACTAAGGGAGAAATTGTTAAAGGTAAAAACCAAAGAGGAAATAGAAAAACCAATAAATATAAACCGTATTTAATAATTTTATCTAGAGATTTCATTAATTTTTTCTCTGGTTTTTAAACCGACGTAACCGGTTCCATTTTTCAATCCCGTAGGAGCCAGAATCTCAGACGCATATTTTTCCTGAAAACGAATAACTGCTAATTGAGTTTTTGAAAAGAAATTCCCGCTAATTGTTCCTTCGGGATAAATATCTGTTCCCTGTAATTTCAAAAACTGTTGAAGACATCTTACTTCTAAATTATTTACCATGCCATAATAAAGATTATTTTCAAACTTACTACAAACTATAGTCCCTCCATCTAACTTCGCATTAATTTCGGCCTGAACTCTCGCTATTTCTTTTTTCAAAAAATCAATTTGAGCCAAAAGTTCCGTTATCAGTTCAGTCTCTTTTTCTTCATCAGTTTTATCAACAGCAGACACCTTCCAAGTAAAAAGATATGTAAGCTGATCCACTTCTACCTCTGAACTTTTAGTTTGAACTATCGGAATAATTATTAAAGACTGATAATTATTGCTAAAATCTTCCAAAATAATCTTGCCGTTCTGATATCCATCTAAAGATAAACTTTTAATCTGACATTTATCTTGGAAATCACAAAGTAAATAGATTAATGAAAATTTACCCTCATTCTGGCCATCAAACTCTAAAACAAGCTTCCCTTTACCCCCCACTATTTTGTACCAATTAGCCGACCAGTCATAACTGGCGTTAGTAAACTGTAAGGAGCTTTCACCTGATAAGGGAAGAAAACTTAATTGAGGAACAACCTTTACGCTACTTAAATTAGAATTTTTAAAGCAATATTTAGAACTTCTCGAACAGTCATTTATTAAAACAGCAACTGTCCAATTTTTATAGATATCAACTATATTCTCTGTAAATCCCCTCTTTTTTAAAGCCTCATTCAAACTGTCTACTCCCGTTTTCATAGAAGAAATAGAGCTTGTCAAAATTTCTTTACCGTAATTCTCAACCAAATACTGAATAAAAATATTAACTATTCCGTAATCATATTTTTTATTATCCCAAGCAATTAAAGAATCTGTCGGCTTTTCCAAAAATTGCCTTACTCTCGACTGAAGATTTGAACCATCAAAAGAATCATCATACCCCAACAAAGTTGAAGTATAATCAGCCCTGGCCTCATTCAACCAAACATCTTCTGAAACACCATAAGTCTTTTCCTTTTGATTAAATGTTATCAAGTGAGTAAACTCATGAGCCAAAAATCCATTAAGCTGAGAAGCTCCAATATATTGAGTATTCAAATAAACCATTTCTCTTTGATTTGATTTCGGATTTTGTAATTTAGGATATTCATCACCATTATTAAAATATCCGGCGGCCCCCTCGTTTAAAGAATGAAATAAAACAGTAATTCTAGTATCGTTATCAATTCCGGGTCTCCACTCCGGCCCGAAAGTAGAAACCAAAGTCAGATATATTTTTTTATCAAACTCATCAGCTAAATTATTTAAAGATAAAAGCGCACTTGCTCTTTTGTTGGCATCCAAACTATTCCACCAATTGTCATCGATATAGTAATAAGCCTGCTCTGAAATTTTTTGCAAAGTTGCCGTAACTTCTTCTCTTTTTTGCAAATCATAAGAAGAATCAACAAAAAAATTTGCCTTCTGATTTAAAGTATAGGCAAAAACAAAAGACGGAAAAAAAGAAAAAAATATTCCAATAAAAATTATTCTGGAAAACATTCGCATAATTATTTAATCTTATCATAAATGTTTTCCAAATCAAAAGACGCGGCTTTCGCCGCGCCTTTTTTAGCTCCACAAGGATGAGCAACTAGATTAGTAAGTAAGAGTTCCACCCGTGATCGGCAATGATCTTGTACGAGCAGATACGTTTCCGTCAGCATCATTCCAAACAAAGTTACCAACAGAAGCAATGTCAAATCTGTAAGCTGCACTTCCCAGTGAACCCACGTCAGAAGTATCGAACTTAAGAATGACTGTTTTTGTCTGTCCAGCTCCAATTACTAAAGGAGTGGTCGGGGTAACGATGAATGTAGCTGCGCTAAGAGTAGTTCCTGATGCGATACAAGTAGCAGAGGGTAAAATTGCAGTACCCATATCTGCGCTGTCCCACAAAGAACATGCTCTATGAGCAGAAGCTGTAGCATTTCCGCCTGTTCCGGCAGTATATGCAATGGTGAACGTGGCGTTTACAAAGGTAGCTTCATAAGCTCCTGTATTGGAAATATCCATATAGAAAACTTCTTGAGCTCCGCCTTTGATTTTTGCTCCTGTCGGGGAAGTGCTGGCAAGTTTAGCTTCAACAACAGTCTTATACACATATTGTGAATTGCTTGTTGCTGTAGAACCTGCGCAAACAATTGCCTCTCCAGAAGAAACACCGATAGCTTCAATGTTTTGAACACCGAAAAAAGTAACAGTTGAAGTAGCAACACTTACTTTAGCATAAGTGCCTGATACAACATCTGAACCATCGATACCAGCCAAATCAGCTTTAATTGTTAAAGTTTTCTTTGTATTGGCGGGGATGATGTATGTAAGGTTGTCAAAAACAGTAGAAGTTGTATTTGCAAC
>Ga0247840_10001118_pt1 | contig 53692 bp, 46 predicted proteins | sample LaCruzMarch2015__FD_192404 | JGI IMG/M metagenome (GOLD analysis project Ga0247840, IMG submission 192404) | Freshwater microbial communities from meromictic Lake La Cruz, Castile-La Mancha, Spain - LaCruzMarch2015_17m | ecosystem: Environmental > Aquatic > Freshwater > Lake | place: Spain... | reverse complement strand
GCACGAAAAAAAAAGGGGGGGGGGGGGGGGACGAAGAAGGGGCCAAGAATAAAAAACGTTCTCATTAAATATTAATTCAAGGACCGGAAGACTAACTCCGGAATCATTTGTGGGACACGGGCCGGAACTGGACCCGATGAGGACGGTCGGCATCGGCGCCCAACAGGTTTCGGCGATGTTCGTGATAGGCCTCGTAATTGCCCTCAAACCATGTAACCCGGCTGTCACCCTCAAACGCCATGATATGGGTCGCCACGCGGTCCAGGAACCAGCGGTCGTGGCTGACCACCACGGCACAACCGCCGAAATTGGTTAGTGCTTCTTCCAACGCGCGCAGAGTATTGACATCCAGGTCGTTGGTCGGCTCATCCAACAGCAGGAGGTTGCCACCGCCCCGCAGGAGTTTTGCCAGATGCACCCGGTTACGCTCGCCGCCTGAGAGTTGGCCCACCATTTTTTGCTGGTCGCTCCCTTTGAAATTGAACCGTCCGCAATAAGCGCGCCCATTCATCTGCCGGCCGCCTAAGTCCAGGAATTCTTGTCCACCTGTGATTTCCTCGTATATCGTGCGGCTGGGATCCAGGGCATCGCGGCTCTGATCCACATACGCCGGCACCACCGATGTTCCCACTGTCAGGCGTCCGGAAGTAACCGGCTCATGGCCGAGGATCATGCGGAACAAGGTCGTCTTGCCGGCGCCGTTGCCACCGATCACCCCCACAATACCGCCGCGGGGCAGGTCAAATTCAACATTCTCCATGAGCAGGCGGTCGCCAAATGACTTGCTCATATTTTCCGCGCGGACGACCACGTCGCCAAGCCGGGGTCCGGGCGGGATCTGGATTTCAAGGGTGTCCTCGCGCGTGTCCACCTCCTGGCCGGCAAGCTCTTCGTAGCGCCTGAGCCGGGCCTTGCCTTTCGCCCGCCGACCTGACGGATTCATCCGGACCCAGTTCAGTTCCTGCTCCAGCAATTTGTGCCGTGAGGTGGCCTGCTTACCTTCGCGTTCCAGCAGGACCTGTTTCTGCTCCAGCCATTGCTCGTAATTGCCTTTATACGGATACGCCTGTCCGCCATCCAGTTCAAGGATCCAGCCGGTCACGTTGTTCAAGAAATAGCGGTCGTGCGTCACCACCACCACCGTACCCTTGAACTTCTGAAGATATTCCTCAAGCCAGGCGACCGATTCCGCGTCCAGATGATTTGTGGGTTCGTCAAGCAACAAAGCGTCCGGGCTGGAAATCAGCAGGCGGCACAACGCCACCCGGCGCTTCTCGCCGCCAGACAACGTCGCCACCGTCGCCTCGCCCGGCGGCAGGCGTAGGGCATCCATGGCCAGTTCAACATTGTGGTCAAGTTCCCAGAGATCGTGCTGGTCAATCAAGTTCTGGAGCCGGCCCAGTTCGTCGTTGAGCTTCTCCGCTTCGGCTGGAGACGGCTGGGCGCCGAGGCGATCGCAGATTTCATCGTATTGCCGCAGAATCGCGCGCTCACCGGCAATCCCCTCCGCGACAATCTCCGCCACGGTCTTGGCGACATCCAGTTGCGGCTCCTGGGGCAAGTGCCCCAGCTTTATATTTTTTGCCACATAGACGTCGCCGATAACCTCCGCATCCAAACCGCCCAGCACCCGGAGCAAAGTGGATTTACCCGAGCCGTTGGCGCCAATGACGCCGATCTTGGCGCCGAAGAAAAACGCCAGGGTCACATCATCCAGGACCGAGACGCGGTCGTATTGCTTTGTAACCCGCTGTAACGTGAATATGTATTCACCGGCCATATAAATTCCTCAGGTTGTTTCCCGCCATATAGGCGGATCCCTGGCCGACGCTCGGGCAGGCCGCCTTCGGCGGAAGGCGAGAAGACTGTTAGTCTTTTCTGTTTCCGAAAAAATCCAAAATCGTTTTATATCTTCCTACAGTCTTCAGCCTTAAGCTGATCCGCTTCAGGCGGAAACAGTCTACAGCCTATCCACCTTAATTAAACTTCATTACGGCCTGAAATCCCGCTTGCGAAGGCGGACACTTTTCGGCGTGACCTCAACCAACTCATCATCGTTGATATATGCAATGCACATATCCAGGCTCATGAACGATGGCGGCGTCAGGATAACATGTTCATCGCGCCCGGCGGCGCGAATATTCGTGAACTTTTTGCCCTTGGTCGGATTAACCACCAAGTCGTTGTCTCGGGCATGCTCGCCAATGATCTGTCCCCGGTAGATCCGTTCACCGGGGCCCATGAAGAGCCGGCCGCGATCCTGCAGATTGAACAGGGCAAACGCCACGGTTTCACCGTCCTGCATGCTGATCAACACGCCATTGTGCCGGTTGCGCATCTCACCGGCATGGGGCCCGTAGCCGGCAAAGATATAATTCAGCACACCCATGCCCTTGGTATCGGACATTAATTCGCCCTTGAACCCGAACAGGCCGCGGGTCGGCATCTTGTAGCGCAGGCGCACCATGTCGGCGTTCCGGACCATTTCCTGCATCTGGCCCTTGCGTCCGCCCAACTTCTCAATAACGGCGCCCATATAGATTTCGGGCACGTCAATGGTCACGTCCTCGTAAGGTTCCAGGATTTTGCCGCCCTCTTCCTTCGTGATGACGTGCGGACTGGAAACCTGGAATTCAAATCCCTCGCGCCGCATCTGCTCCACCTTGATGGAAATATGCAGTTCGCCGCGCCCGGAAACCTTGAAGCCGATGCCATCGGGCAGTTCCTCCACGTGCAGGGCGACATCACAGAGCGCTTCGCGCCGGAGGCGTTCGGCCAGGTGAGTACTGGTTGAAAACGTGCCTTCCTGGCCGGCAAATGGGGAATTATTGGGAATAAAATTCATGCTCACCGTGGGAGGATCCACCGGCAGGGGTGGCAGGGGGCAGGGATGTTCCGGATCGGTGTAGGTGTCACCGACCATCACGCTTTCAAATCCCGCAACAGCCACGACATCCCCCGCCTCGGCAGCGGCGGTTTCAACCTTCCGGTTGCGTTCATAGCGATAGATCTTGGTAATCCGGGCGATTTCATACTTGCCGCCGGTTGTTGCCAGCATCACGGGCATATTCGGGACCAGGCGTCCTGCCGTTATTTTACCGATCCCCAGGCGACCGAGGAACGAGGAGTGATCAATACTGGCCACTTGGAGTTGGAGGGGAGCATCGGGAGAGCCCTTGGGGGGCGGGATGTAATTCAGGATGGCGTCAAACAAGGGCCGCATGTCCGTGCCGAAGTGCATTGGATCCAGGCTGGCATGACCATCGCGGGCGGAGGCATAGACCACATGAAAATCAAGAATCCTGTCGGGCGCACCCAGCGTGACAAAAAGATCAAAGACCTGGTCCACCACCCAGCGGGCCCTGGCCGCCGGTTTATCAATCTTATTGACAACCAGGACAATCGGCAAATGACACGCCAAGGCTTTCTTGAGCACGAAATAGGTCTGGGGCATGACCCCTTCCTGGGCATCCACCAGGAGAAGGGCGCCGTCGGCCATTTGCAGTACCCGCTCTACTTCGCCGCCAAAATCGGCGTGGCCGGGCGTATCAATGATATTGATGGTATGGCCCGCGTAAAGGAAGGCGCCGTTTTTAGAGCTGATGGTAATGCCCCGCTCGCGTTCAATATCCGAGTTGTCCATCAGCCGTTCGGTCATCACCTCGTTGTCGCGGAACGATCCGCTCTGGCGCAGAAGTTGGTCCACCAGCGTCGTCTTTCCGTGGTCCACGTGCGCAATGATCGCAATATTTCTTATCTTGTCTGTATGCATGATGTCCAGAACATATCTCACCATGCTCCATGCCAATTTTGAGATAGGTTTAAATGTTCCCCTCGGTCAATGAAGCGGCGCATGTGTATAGCAGAATGCCGGTCAGATGCAAGCAATCATAAGGACGAACGCGTTGACTCATATTTAAAAGACACCGGAGGAAAACAAGGAAGGAGAGGGAATTGTTAAGTATTAAAGTTAGGTTTGACCCCGTTCCTGATTGGCGCCGTTTTTTATGGATGCCCCTTATTTTTTATCTGGGATAAGGCCCGAACCTGGGATAATGCCCGATCTCGTGTCTTGCCTTCCGGCAGTTGCAGTACCCAATTGACTGCCGCCTCCGGATCTTTGTACGTCCAGCCGGCGGCCACTCGTTCAATTGCCGAATTTCGTTCCTTGCCTTCAGGCAGTTGTTGAACCCACTCGACCGCCTCCTCCGGATCTTTTTGCGCCCACCTATAAGCCACTTGGGACATTGTCTGATGGCGGTCATTTCCTTCCGGCAATTGGAATGCCCAGTTGACTGCGTCCTCGGGATTCTTGTATGTCCAACAATAAGCCACCCGTTCAATTGCCGAATTTCGCTCCTTGCCTTCCGGTAGTTGCCGGGCCCAGGTGGCCGCGCCCTCCGGATCTTTGTACGTCCAACCATCGGCCACACCGATCAAGGCCATTTCCCGTTCACTTCCTTCCGGCAGTTGTAATGCCCACTTGGCCGCCTCATCCGGATATTGTTGCGCCCACCTGCAAGCCGCTTGATACATTGCCTGATTGCGGTCATTTCCTTCCGGTAGTTGTAAGGCCCACTTGGCCGCCGCTGCTGGATAATTCCTTGCCCACCCATAAGCCACGTTAGATATTGCCTTATTCCGGTCATTTCCTTCCGGTAGTTGTTGAGACCACTTGGCCGCGGCCTCCGGATATGAATATGCCCAACAATGAGCCACAGCTCCTATTGCTGCATCCCGCTCCTTGCCTTCCGGTAATTGCCGAACCCACTCGGCCGCGCCCTCCGGATCTTTCTCTGCCCGATTATGAGCCATACTGGAGAATGCATTATATCGTGTCTGTCCTTCCGGTAATTGCTGGGCCAGCTTGATCGCGGCCGCTGGATCTTTGCGTGCCAAAGAGGCGGCCACCCGTGCTATTGCCGAGTCCCGCTCCTTGCCTTCCGGTAGTTGTTGTGCAAACTTGAGTGCGGCCTCCGGATCTTTCTCCGCCCAAGCTGTAGCCACATTGCCCACTACCTGATCCCGTGTTTTGTTTTCCGGCAGCTGGATCGCCCAGTTGGCCGCCGCCGCCGGATCTTTTTGCGCCCAATCAAGAGCCACACTGGAGAATGCAATATATCGTGTCTCTCCTTCCGGTAATTGCTGGGCCAGCTTGAGCGCGGCCGCTGGATCTTTGCGTGCCAATAACATGGCCATCCGTCCTATTACCGAATCGCGTTCCTTTCCTTCCGGTAGTTGCTGGGCCCATTTGGTCGCGGCCTCCATATCTTTGTATGCCCACCCATCAGCCACACCGGCCAAGGCCGTTTTTCGTTCACTTCCTTCCGGCAGTTGTGATGCCCACTTGGTCGCGGCTTCCGGATTATCCGCCGCCCAACGAAATGCCACGGAAAGTAATGACCAACTTCGTGGATTTCCTTCCGGCAGTTGGAGCGCCCATTTGGCGGCGGCCTCCGGATCTTTCTTTGCCCAACCAGTAGCCACATAGTTCAATGCCCAATCCCTTGATTTTCCTTCCGACAATTGCAGAGCCCATTTGGCCGCAGCTTCCGGATCTTTCTGCGCCCAGGCAGTCGTCGGCAACGACATGGCAATGTACCGCTCGATTCCATCCGGTAGTTGCTGGGCCTGCTTGGTTGCAGCCTCCGGGTCTTTTTGTGCCAAATCAGTCAAATCAGTCGCCTCCATCTCCAATTCCAAAGTCCGTGCCTCTGCTTCCGGAAGTTTAGCTCCATTCTGTTTTAAAAGCTCGATCATATCCCTGTTTTGATACATATAGGCATATTTCAAGGAAGTTTCCCCATCGTCATCCTCCGCATTCACATCCGCGCCATGCCGAATCAAAATTTCAACCATATCACGGTTGCTTTTTTTATAGCGTTCACTTCTCGTTGCCATTTGCATTAATGGAGTTTTACCTTCGTTGTCTCGGGCATCAACATCCGCGCCATGCTTTAAAAGCAACAAACAAATATCCTTTGCATCCCCGCGGACATCGGACATGCTCCTGAATGAGCAAAGGTGTAAAGGAGTTTCCCCTTTTTCATTTTGTAAATTTACATCCGCGCCTTTAGCGATCATCATCACTACTGTATTTTTGTCTGCAAATCCCTTGACAGCTTCGTGCAAGCCAAATTTTGCGTTGATGGTTGCACCATCAAATTCTTCATAGGTGCCGGATATAACCGAAATATCCTTTCGTGAATGTATGGTCTTGGCCATAGTCTTCTCGATGAAGTTTTTACCCTCCGGCCTGATCCCTGGCAAAGTCATGGCGGAATAGAAAAATGAACCGAAATAAAATATAATCGCGAGTCCGGCGATTATAAGAGTAATTACCACGCCAGCGGTAAAAGAGCCATTCGTTTGTTTCTGTTGAGTCTCCATCTAATTTTTCTCCTCTTTAATCCGTGCCGGGAAATCCTGTCATGCAGCATTTCATCCGGCGTATGTTTCTGCTTTAAGGTAATACATGGCTTTCCGGATGGATACGACACTTTGCATTAGAACCCATGACATTAATATCATAATCATTTTCAGTCATGGCCTGATTCCGTATAACAGCACTTGCGTTTGTCGAGTCCGGGCAAACCGGCCAATTCTTCAAATAACCTAAACCATCAGATCCGACCAGCGGAGCAAAACTAATGACCGCCCCGTTCGTCAGCCCTTTTTCTAAAGCATACTGATCCTTCGCCGCTTCGATCTGCCTGAGGTTGTTCAAACATTTATTCTTTTGCGAAGTCTTCAATGCTCTCGAAAAAGGCGTACCAGTCGGGGGTGGTCGTGTATTTCGGTTTCCTTTCACCGCGCCGCCGTCAATCACCCCAGTATCCTTCTGTCCCAACGGACTGTTACTCTGTGCTCCTTTCACCATGGCCTGGGTTTTTGCCATCAGTTTTTCGTTCAATGCCATAAATGTTTCCGTGTCTGTCGAATTATGAGCGCTTAGCGGCGACTTATAAAATTTAACAAGGAATTTCAATTCGTCTTCCGTATATGTTCCCTCATAAAGTTTAATCATTTGCTCATTCATTAGGCTGATGTAATCGTCCATCATTTTGGCTTCTTCCGGATTTTGTTTTCTTTCTTGAGCTGTTGCAGATATTTTATTCACATATTCTTTAGCTTTCGTCAATTTAACCAATTCCTCCGCCAGCGCCCGCCGGGAGGTTTGTGTCTGCGCAAAAACAATAGCGCTATTGATAATTATCAATAATGCCGCCAGGCGAACAATAATCCGAGTTGCTTGATTTCGAGTTGTCATCTTTGTTTCCTCTCCTTCGCTTTGGTCTGTTAACGTTTTACTGCTTTGAATTATTTTGGCACCAACCATGTTCCGGCCAGACGATCCTGCAATGAGCGATTCGGCAAAACAAGCGATACAATTGTCAAGATGACCTGAAGGCCAATCAATCCGATCAAGCCGGCTGCAACAAGCATCTCCTCGACATCAAGCCATCCTCCATGCGTTATGTTAATCGTTATGTAATTCAATAACCATGTGCCCCATGTGGCGGTCGGGATGTTGTAATAGCCAATTGTGCCCAGCAAGAGTAATAAGGTTAACGGCAGAACCGCGATGAAATTGCGCCAGAAGACGCGCCCACGCGAAGCCGGCGTTCCGTCGCGATTGACAACCGTAACACCCGCCAGGTACATCAATAGCCCTCCGCGAAAAAGCAGTGCCGCGCCCAAGGCGAAAAATGATACCAGGTATAGAGTGAACAAACCCGCAAGTATCCCAATTAAACCGGCCATGCCCGTTGATATTAATCCGGAGGATTGTGAACGTGACGCCACGGCAGCCATCATCACCGCCACGGAAATTATCGTAAAAACCGGCCAAGCAATATATCCCAGTGCCAAAACCAAGCGCCGTGCCCGAGTGACAACAGCAGGTTTGCTCAATAATGATTTAAGGCTTCCGATAGTTTCTTTCAAATCCACAGTCTTTGGCAGGGAGTCCAGAAACGCCCGGGCATGCAAAGCCAGGGGGACGGCAATGGGCTTGTTTCTTGATTCATTGAGACTGGTTGGGCGCCCCTCAAGCGCTGATGTGGCGACCTTGCGCAGGAAATCCCGGGGTAGAGTTGCCACTGATTCCTGGTTTTCGGATGCTCCCGGAGGAAGGCAATCCAGGAGCTTGGCATGGTTGTCGGCTGTGATCCAGACGCGGTCTAAACTCAATCTTGCCGGTAGGGAGCCATCCGCCTGCGCCGCCTGCAGTTCTTCGGCCAGGTCCACGAGGCAGAACCGTACCCGGTCCCAGGTCTGCTGTTGACGAGCCAGATTTGCCAGCGGTTGTCCCGGTACGGCTTCATAAGCGTCCCACGATTCCGCGGCGGAGCGTTTGCCGTTCAGCCATCGCAGGCGGCCCTGACGGCCAAGATTTCTCAGGTAGGGGCTGACCGGCGGATCGTCCGGCTTCATCTTGCGGATCCAGACCTTGCGCAAAAGTCTTGCGTCATAACCGACCAGCCATTCGCCGTCAGTGGCGGAGCCTAATTTTTCGAGCACTTGGTAGGGGCCGATCTGCGGCAGATCGGCCGCTATGTTCTGAACAGTTTCCATGACAGAGAACGCCGATCGGATTGGGTGAACCGATCGCTGCACGACGCGCGTGCCGGTAAACAGGTCATGGAGCGCGGCAAACCCGTTGTGTTTGCGGATGGTCACGGGTAAAAGCAGTGTCCATAAATGGCTCCACCAGCCGGGCGCCCAGAGCGAAAAAACCATGCTCTGCCAGAGCGCGGGTGAGACCAAGCCGATTGCCATTGAACCCAGCGAGATCGGGCCCGTAACAACCATGAATCGGCCCAATGCCCGCAGGATGCCCGGCCGATCGCGATCCGCGCGCATGACGCGCAATCCGAACAAGGCTTTTCCGCAGGTGGTCCCCCAAAACCCCTCCAGCAACGTGAAGTATAATAAAGATACAGAGAATGATGTTATCCCTGTTATGAACACTATGATCATGCTCTCCGTTTTGTCAGCTGTCACCCCGGAATACAGTTGGAGATTCAGATAGCGTACGATCATATAAAGAAAAAGCGGCGATAACAGGGACATCAACGATAAGTCTACGCAATAGGCCGCAAACCGTTTGATCAAATTGGCGGGGACGGGCGCGGTAGAGGCATAAGGCAACAGGGCCTGGCGCAGTTCGTTGTAATTCTGTAAACGTTTATCCGGATTTTTCTCAAGGCAGCGAATGATGACTTGTGACAAGCCGTCCGGCACGGTGTTGCGCCGCTTGGTTGGCGACTCCACCGGGCGTTCCAGGATGGACGCCAGCAATTGCGGCAGATTGGGCGCGTCGAACGGCACGGTGCCGGTCAGCAGATAATAAAACGTGATGCCCACGGCATAAATATCCGAGCGCACACTTAATTCATCCCCGCGCAATTGTTCGGGCGAGGCATAGGCTGGCGTGCCCATGAAGGCGCCTGTGGCGGTCAGGGTCGGTTCCAACCGGATTGCGGTGTTGATCGAGAGCCCGAAATCGCCGATCTTGACCTTGCCGTCGGGATCCATAAAACAATTGGAAGGTTTAACGTCGCGATGCAGAACGCCCAGGCGCTGGGCGGCTTCCAGCCCGTCAATGACTTGCAGGATGCTGTCCACCGCTTCCGTAACCGGCAGGGGCCCTTTCTGCTTCACACGGTCGTGCAATGTGCCGCCCGTAATAAACTCCATGGCAATGACCGGCATGCCGGCGATTTCCTCCGTGCCGAAGATATAAACGCTGTTGGGGTGGTTGATTGAAGCTGCCAGGCGACCTTCGCGCAGGAATCGCGCGCGTGTCTCGCGCGAATCGAGGGTATGGCTCATGATTTTTAGCGCCAGGCGTCGCCCATTATCCAGGTCCTCCACCTCGAACACTGCGCCCATGCCGCCCTGGCCGATCTGACGGATGATGCGATAGTGCCCGAATTGCTCGTTCGGTTGGGGCATGGTCCGCAGGGGACGCGTCTGCGTTGTGGTGTCCTCCAGCGTGGCGGCTTGGGACGGCAGACCGGCTTTGAGCAGGCATTTGGGACACAAGGCGGGCGGCAGGTTGGCGGGAAATGCCGTTCCGCAAGCCGAACAGGTATTGGTTGCCCGTTTCGTTTCATTTAAATTCATAATAATCCTCCGGAAAAAGGCTTGTTCATCCCTTATATTTATACATACGGAAATTCTGCAAAAGGTAACAGGAAATATTTATCAGGAGCTGAACAGTGCGAACAAATACCGGATTTCGTCCTCGATTTCACCGGGTGTTTCCACCGTTTCGGCAATTTCCTCGCGCAGGATTTCGCGATACCGGGCGCGTAGGCGGCTGACCGCCATTTTAACGGCCGGTTCCGTGAGTTTAAGTTGCGCCGCGAGCTCGGCATAAGGCTGGGCGGATTCATCCTTGACGAGACTATCCCGCAGATTTTCAAACAGCTTGGCCCGACCGGTGGCGAGGTATTCCTCGCGCAGTTTTGTCATAACGCGTTCCAACAAAGCGACGGCCCATTGGCGCTCAAAATAAACGTCCGGTTCCAAATGGCGATCCGCTTCCAAACACAGCCGTGATTCGGCCGCATCCTGATCAATTGACACCACTGCCTGGAAACCGCCCCTTTTCTGGGCGTGTTGCCGTTCATACTCATGGCCCATAAAGTGTTTGATAGCCATGAGGAGAAACGAGCGGAATTTTCCTTTCTCCTGCCGGACATCGGCCAGGTATTTCATTTCCAGCAGCTTGGTGAGAAACGACTGGGTTAAATCTTCAGCATCGGCCGGCGAATAGCCTTGGCGCCGCACAAAGGCATACAGGGGATACCAATAATTCCGGCACAATTCGCCCAGCGCCTGACGGGCAATGGCCGAATCGTCATGGCTGGCGCGGATGACCATGCTCCAATGCGTGGTCAGGAACCGCGCGCCGGTGTTCGGATCAGCAAATGGAGTGTAAATGGAATCATTTCCGGACATTAGAATCCAATGGCGAAAGGTTGAAGAGAGAAAGATGAAACCGGATCATTACGGTTCTTTACCTTTGAGCACAATCTGCCGGATTGCGATTTCTTTATTCATCCCCGCCTCATTTTTTAGCCCAGACTTTCAGCCGCTCGGCGATTTGCTCGGGGCTGGGTAGCTCGGCTTGATAGTCGTTGGGCAGTTGCGGCACTACGGTGTAGGTGGCCACTCCCAATGGACGGGCGGCGGTGCGGAGGGCGTATTCGACAACCGTCTTGTTCTTGCTGCGGCAGATGATGATGCCGATGGGTGCGCTTTCGCAGGGCAGACGTTCCTGTGTGTCCAGTGCCTCCAGATAGAATTCCATCTTACCTTTGTGTTCGGGCCTGAAGTCGCGGATTTTGAGTTCGATGGCCACCAGACAGCGCAAGCGCCGGTGGAAGAGCAAGAGATCGATGAAATATTCTTGTCCGCCTACTTCTAACCGGTATTGATTACCCACGAAAGTGAAAGCACCGCCCATTTCGGTGAGAAAATTGCGCAGGTTTTGCACCAACGATTCTTCCAAATCACGCTCGCTATGTTCATCGGCCAGTTCTAGAAAGTCGAAGGTATAGTGATCTTTGACAGCCAGCGCGGCTTGGGTTTGGATTTCTGCTGGCAGAGTCTGGTCGAAGTTTGTCTGGTTGAGTAAATATTTTTCGTAGCTCTTATTATCAATTTGATGCAGGAGCACGGCCTTGGTCCAGCCGAAACGGGCAGTAGCCCGCAAGTAAAACTCGCGCTCTAGATCATTTTTGCAGCGCCCAAGAATCACAAGGTTTTTAGCCCAACTGATTTCTCTAACCAGTGGTTGGAGATTTGGCTTTTTATTGTATTCACAATAAAACTGCCGCATGAGCCAGAGGTTTTGCGCGGAAAATCCGTTACGCCCGGGAAACTCCGCTTGCAGATCACACGCAAGGGTTGCCACCACAGCCTTGCCCCAGCCGAGCTCCTGTTGCTTGCGGTGGATGGATTCGCCCAAGTCCCAATATAGTCCCACCAATTCGCAATTCACCGCCCGTAGCGCCTGATATTGCCGCTGGCGTATTTGTGCTTTGAGCTGGGATAGAAACTCGGCGTAACTATGGGTGGTAATGTCTGAGGGGAATGTTGCAAGTGGCGCTTGCATCATTTCGACTGGCGGTTGGGGTTTGTTTTTACGAGGCATAGCTCAACCCTTCCATGTTCGCCTTGTTGATGATGGTTTCCTTATTTTTGCTCATGGGTTTAAAGGCAATTGCTGTTTTGCCTTATTTGTCCATAGATTATCCTGAAAAATCATCTTGCCAAAAGATGTTAATGGCAAAAGACCTTCTTAAAGTCAAGCTCGGATTAACCGTGGAAAAGATGGTGGCAGATGGCGCAAATTGGCGCATTTCCCCGTCCTTACTTAAACCGCCAATGTCGCAGAACTTATTTTTGACACACCTATATTCAAGCCACCGCCAGCCGGCGCGTGGTAAACAACACCTTCGAATAGTTCTAGAAATCAATTTTTCATTGCAGAGCGCGACGGAAGCAGGTATTTAATTTTTGGCAAGCTTAAAGGCTTCGACACGGAAGGATGGCAGAGTCCGGTTGCCACGTCGGCCATCGGGCCAAGTGGTCACTTATCCCGATCGTGCAGTGCGATCGGGATGACGTGAATTGCGCGTAATATTGATAATGTCTTGGACAGTATACATAATCAGAAGCGAATTGTCGGAGCGATATTACAAGGGTTGTTGCGAGAATTTTGAGAAACGGCTTGCTGAACATAATTCAGGTAAAACTAGAAGCACTAAAGCTTATCGCCCCTGGATGAAACAGCATGTAGAGGAATTTGTCAATAAGACTGACGCTTTGAAACGCGAAAAATTCTTTAAAACACGTTCAGGATATCGATGGCTGAAAGAACATAAGATTTTTAAGTAATTATGGCTGCCACGCTGTCTCGCCACGCCGGCCCAAAGGGCCAAGTGGTCGCTTGTACCGAGCGCGAAGCGCCTCGGGACGACGCGAAAAGCCTCCCGGCGATATTTGCACGGTCGCGCACTCAGTTGCAACATGTTGCAATCCAATTTATTCCGTTTGACTCACGCTTGCACCGAGAAGCACCCTCAAGCACATAATTGCTCGTTTTTTTGTAGGAAAAATGTAGGGAAAATATTCTCGCCTCAATCACTTTTTTAGATCAAATTTTCATCCTCAGAATAATTTTGAATGTGCGCTTGTTTTCCGCCGAAGGCGGATCTGCTGCCTGTGACATGATTCATTACCGGATTACTCCGTGTTGCAATTTCTACCAGATCGATCCAGCGATCTATTGACATAAATCAAAAAGCTATTATTGTCCCTTGCTAAATAAAGACACAAAATGCAACTATCGGTCATAGATGTAGCGCGGTTCTTGAATGTCTCTGAAAAAACGCTTTACCGGATGATCCGGCACGGTGAAATTCCGGCCCAGAAAATTCACGACCAATACCGTTTTAATCGGACGGAACTTCTTGAATGGGCCATGGCGCACCATAAGACCATGTCCCGTGAATTTGCTCAAAACGAAGAAAAGACGTCTTTCGCCCGCTTGCCGCAATTGTCAACCGCGTTGAAATCAGGCGGCATTTTTTATCGTCTGGCAGGTGCGGATAAAAAAACAGCTTTGCGTTCCCTGGTGGCTGTTTTGCGTCTTCCCCAGGATTCTGACCGCGATCTGTTATTAAAAATGCTTCTGGCGCGGGAAGCCATGGCATCCACCAGCATCGGCGAAGGCATTGCCGTACCGCACGCGCGCAATCCATTGGTTCTCCACGTTACGGAGCCGCAAATTGCGCTTGGCTTCCTTCAAACACCGATTGATTTTCAGGCCCTTGACGGCAAACCGGTCTTTGCCTTGTTTTCCATGATTACGCCGACGGTCAGGATTCACCTGCATTTGCTTTCACGTCTTGCCTTTGCCCTGCAGGACGGCGGTTTTCGCGATACTGTCCGCCGCCAGGCGGAACAAGATCAAATCATCCGCGAACTGCTAAGAGTGGAATCTTCTTTCGCGCCGGACACAAAGAAGGCGCGATGAGCGCATTTCTTTTTTATCTTCTGGTCATGACCGCCGGCGGTGCCTTTTCCTGCATTCTCAGCAGGCAAGGAAAGAGCAAACTATCCGCCGCTATTGGCGCGGCCGGAATTATCGCCGGCTCGCTCGGCGCCCTGACGGTAACAATCAAAGTTCTGATTAGCGGCTTGCCGCTCAATCTGAAATTGGCCTGGCCTCTGCCTTTGGGTTCGTTCTCGGTCGGGATAGACTCTTTGGCAGGTTTCTTTCTTTGCGCAATTTTCGGGTTGGCAACGCTGGCCGCTCTATATGGCTGGGGTTACAACGCGCCTCTGGGAAAAAACCCCGGCGACAGGTGCGCATGGCTCTGGCTCAGTCTGCTGACAGTCAGTATGGCGATGGTGGTAATTGCGCGGAATGCCGTCCTGTTTCTACTGGCTTGGGAACTCATGTCGCTCTCCTCGTTCTTTCTGGTTGCGTTTGAGAACAACCAAGAAAAAGTACGCCGGGCCGCCTGGACTTATCTGGTAGCCACCCACCTTGGTTCAGCTTTTCTGCTTGTTATGTTCGTCCTGATGGGCGCCGCGGCCGGTTCGTTTGAGTATGACTGTTTTATCGCACTGCAGGGACAGAACTCCGGATTTATTAATCTGCTTTTCGTCCTGGCCATTATCGGGTTCGGCACAAAGGCCGGGTTTTACCCATTGCACGTCTGGCTGCCAGAAGCCCATCCAGCGGCGCCCAGCCATGTATCCGCTTTAATGTCGGGGGTTATGATAAAAACCGGCATTTATGCCCTGATTCGTCTCGTTGCCATATTGGGACCGCCGCCGGCCTGGTGGGGATGGCTTGTTATTTCAATCGGCGCGGTTTCGGGAGTGCTTGGCGTGGTCTTTGCGCTCGCCCAGCATGACATAAAACGCCTGCTGGCTTATCACAGCGTTGAGAATATCGGCATAATTGCTTTGGGCATCGGACTGGGTTTCTTGGGGTGGAGTTATGACAACCCGTTCATTATGATTGCCGGTTTCGCCGGAGGTCTTCTGCATGTAGTCAATCATGCGGTTTTCAAAGGCCTCCTGTTTCTGTCGGCCGGTTCCGTTTTACATGCCGTGAATTGTCGCAACATGGAAAAGATGGGCGGCCTTCTGAAAAGCATGCCTATAACCGGGGCGGCATTTTTTACGGGTTCGGCCGCGATCTCCGGCCTGCCGCCATTAAATGGTTTTGTGAGCGAGTTTTTGATTTACACTGCGGCGGTATCGTGCGTTCTGCAGAATCAGATGGGAGCGGTTCTTCCGGGCATAGCGGTAATCGGTTCATTGGCTTTGATCGGCGGCCTTGCGGCGGCCTGTTTTACCAAGGCATTCGGGGTGGTCTTTCTCGGGGAACCACGCAGTCCGGATATGGCTGGCCACGAATGCGGATGGGCGATGCGCCTGCCCATGCTCATTCTTTCAGTTGCCTGCCTGGCCATGGCGCTGTTTGCGCCATTCATCATGCCGGCGCTTTGTTCCGCGGTCGTGAATATCGCCGCCACGCCGGTTAAATGTGACAGCGCTAATCTGGAGCTTCTAAAAACAGCGATGATGTGGATCAGCATAGGATCATTGATCTTTTTGATTTTATTGCTTTTGCTGGCGCTTTTAAGATTGACTCTGCTTCGGGGACGTTCCGTGGAAAAAACGGTCACATGGGATTGCGGATTTGCCAAGCCTTCGCCCCGGATGCAATACACGGCCTCCTCCTTTGCCCAGCCAATTACGAACATGTTCCGCCGCGCGCTGGACATCAGGACGCGCGGCAGTTTGCCTTCGAAGTTCTTTACTGAAAACGCCTCGTTCAGCACTCATACTGATGACACGGCGCACCGGTATTTTTTCGCCCCGCTCTTCCGTTACGTTGACCGGGCCATGGCCTGCCTACGCTGGATTCAGGAAGGCCGGGTTCAGGTATATGTGCTTTATATCACCGTAACTTTGCTGATTTTATTACTCTTTGCGCTGTAGGAATAATTGATGAAACTGGAATATATTTGCGGATATCTTTTGGCCCTGATTGCTGCGCCGCTTTTGCTCGGCGTGATTAACCGTACCAAGGCTTTTTTTGCCGGCCGCCGCGGTCAGCCGGTGTTTCAAACATACCGTGATATCGCCAAACTTCTGCAAAAGGGCGCCGTTTATAGCGGCACAACCACGTGGGTATTCAAAGCCGGCCCGATTGCCGGTTTGGCGGCGGCTTTACTGGCGCTGATGTTCATACCTCTGGGAGGAGTTCATTCCCTGCTTTCATTCAACGGCGATTTTCTGCTGGTGGCCTATCTCCTTGCAGTGATGCGGTTCTGCACCGTTACGGCGGCGCTGGATACCGGATCAAGTTTTGAGGGCATGGGCGCCAGCCGCGAAGTGCAGTTTTCGGCTATCGCCGAACCGGCTCTGTTGCTTGGCATGGTTGTTATCATCCGCATAACCGGTCAGTTATCACTGGCGGGAGGCCTTGAATCCTTCTCATCCGGACTGACGGCTGAATCAAGTCCAACGGCGATTCTTTTATTTATGGCCTGGTTCATGGTCTTCCTGGTTGAGAATGCCCGGATTCCGTTCGATGATCCTAACACTCATCTTGAACTGACCATGATCCATGAAGTGATGGTTCTGGATCATGGCGGACCAGATTTTGCCTTTATTCTTTATGGGGCAGCACTCAAGATGTGGATTCTCGGCGCTTTATTGGTGAATTTATTTGTGCCGGTTCGCACCGGCTATCCCCTGCTGGACCTGCTCGCCATTCTGGCCGGAATGTTTCTGCTGGCTATTGTGGTTGGAGTAATTGAATCAACCATGGCGCGGCTAAGACTTCTCCGCGTTCCACAACTGCTCATCGCGGCTTGCGCCTTCTCAATCCTGGCGCTTATTCTTGTGTTGAGGTAAAAATGCACGGCATGACAGAAAATATTATGGCTGTTCTTCTGCTGATTAATCTTGCCTTGACAGCCAGCAGTCGTTTGGCCGGCTGTATTGGCCTGGTTGCCATGCAAGGTGTTGTGATAGGCCTTTTGCCTTTGTTTTCACAGGAGGGGTTCACTCCAAGGGGATTCTTCCTGGCCGGCTTTGTCATTGTTCTGAAAGGCGTTATTTTCCCGCGCCTGCTGACCAATACGATCCGTGACGCCTCCGTCCGACGCGAGGTGGAACCATTTGTGGGCTATGGAGCTTCGCTGATGATCGGCACTGCTTTGACCGTGGTTTCATTCTGGCTGGGAACTAGACTGCCTTTGCCTTCATATCCGGCCGGAATGAGTCTTGTTCTGCCGGGCGCGATCGGCACGATTCTTATCGGCCTTTTCCTGATTGTAAGCCGGAGAAAAGCTGTCACGCAAGTGCTTGGTTACCTGGTGATGGAGAATGGGATCGCCGCATTTGGTCTGGCGGCGGTCTCGAAAATACCATTGTTGATTGAGCTGGGCATCCTGCTTGACGCGTTTGTGGCGATTTTTGTCATGACGATTATGATTTATCATATCAGCCGCGAGTTTGACCACATTGACGCCGACCAGTTGAACACGCTGAAAGGTTAATGAAGTGAATTTTATTGAAAATATGCTTTGGTTATTGGCCGTTCTGCCGATTTTGAGCGGATTGATGAGCCTGTTGATGCCTTCGGTGCGGCTTGTCCTGGCTTCAACCGCATCAAGTGTGCTGGTCATTGCCGGGATAGATTTATGGGTGGTCGTTACAGTCTTCATGAAGGGGCCAATAACTTCAAACGGTGGTTGGTTCCGGGTTGACGCGCTTTCGGCTTATCATCTGGCAATAATGATGATTGTCTTTCTTTTAAGTTCGTTCTATGCCGTTTCTTATTTCCGGAATGAACCGGATGATTTACGGCTGAATCCCGGTTCGGCCCGGCGTTTTTCGGCGCTGTGGCATGGCGCGCTCTCCGCCATGACCCTGGTTTTAATTTCCAATAACCTTGGAATTATGTGGGTCGGCGTTGAAGCCACAACGCTTCTGACGGCTTTCCTGATATGCCTGCATATATCCGCCATCTCGCTTGAGGCAACCTGGAAATATCTAATCGTATGCTCAGTCGGGGTTGCATTCGCATTCATGGGGGTTCTCCTGCTCGCCGCCTCGGCCGGTTCACCAGTCGCCGGGGCGCCCATTCTGCAATGGACTTATCTGCACGGCCTGGCCCGGACATTGGATCCGCGGCTCGTCAAACTCTCCTTTATTTTTTTACTGGTCGGATACGGGACCAAAGCCGGAATAGCGCCCATGCACAGCTGGCTGCCCGACGCCCATAGCCAGGCGCCGGCGCCGGTCTCGGCAATTTTTTCCGGCTTCATGCTGAATATGGCGCTCTACTGCCTCATGCGCCATCTGCCGATTGTCAAAATCGCCACCGGCTACTCCGGCTGGGCAGATAACCTCCTTATTTTTTTCGGACTATTCTCCATCCTGATTGCGGCGGTTTTCATTCTCTCCCAGCATGATTTAAAGCGTCTTCTGGCGTATCACAGCGTTGAGCATCTCGGGATCATCTTGCTCGGGCTTGGACTCGGCCCGCTGGGTATTTTCGCCGCGCTGTTCCATACGCTGAATCATTCCTTGTGTAAAACGCTGGGGTTTTTCAGCGCGGGCCGGATCGGCCAAATCTATGCCTCGCACGACATGCGGAAAATAACCGGCACATTGCGGGCAAATCCGCTCTGGGGCGGCGGGCTCTTCGGGAGCATACTCGCGCTCATCGGCGTGGCTCCGTTTGCAATTTTCATGAGCGAGCTTATTATTCTCAAGGCCGCGGCGGATGCGCAAAAATATCTTGCGATTGCCTTGTTTCTGCTTGGGGCGGGCGCCGTGTTTGTGGGCGCTCTCCGTCATGCCATTGATATGGCCTGGGGCGAGAAACCGGAAGACATCGTTTCAACATCCAATAATTTGATTGACCGGATAATTGTAATTGCGCCCTTGGCGATTCTTCTGATCCTTGGCGTCTGGATGCCGGCAGGCTTCCGGACTGTTCTTGAGCTGGCCGCCGGCATAGTAACCGGAGGCCAACCATGAACGAAAACATATTTCTTCCAATCATCCACGGCGAAACCATTCCGCGGGAAAATATCCCAAGGCTGGCCATACCGGATTTCCGCACGGCAGTGATTGAAGCTGTTCGTCGTGGGGAACGGATTGTTTCCTTTTTCGGTCATCCTGTGGATAATAATCAAATTGAGCTCATTGTTGTCCTGGCGAATGACGCGTGTGGCTCGCTGGCAACGGCCGCGGGCGTTGTCGGAGCAAACGGTGAAAAATATCCGGCACTTACGCCGGAGTGTCCGCAAGCCCACTGGTTTGAGCGGGAGATTGCGGAACAATGGGCGGTAACCCCTACGGGCCATCCCTGGCTGAAACCGATTCGTTTTCATGCGCCCTATCCTGCCGGCCGTAAAACCTGTTTCCGGTTCGACGGCAATCCCGCCGGACCGGGAATTACCGATTATTTCCGCGTGGAAGGAGATGAGGTTCATGAAGTAGCCGTCGGACCGGTTCATGCCGGCATCATTGAACCCGGCCATTTCCGCTTCCAATGCCACGGTGAAAATGTTTTTCATCTTGAAATTGAGCTTGGCTACCAGCACAGGGGGATTGAGCGGCATCTTTGGAAAGGACCGGATAAAAAAACCATTCATTACATTGAGACTGCCGCAGGCGACAGCACAATCGCGCACACCACGGCCTTTTGCCATAACATGGAAACCCTGGGTTCAGCGCGGGTAAACGCCCGCGCCAAAGTCCTGCGCGGCATTGCGCTTGAACTGGAACGCCTGGCAAACCACACCGGCGACCTTGGAGCGCTGGCCGGCGACGTCGGGTTTCTGCCGACATCTTCCTATTGCGGCCGGATTCGCGGCGACTGGCTCAACATGACGGCTGTTCTTTGCGGCAATCGTTTCGGACGCGGTTTAATTTGTCCCGGCGGAACAGCTTATGATCTGGATGAAACCGCTGTCAAAGAGTTAAACACCAGGCTGGATGCGGCCGAACGCGATACAACCAATGCGGTTGAACTTCTCTGGCAGACCGGCTCGGTTATGGCCCGGTTTGAAGAAACGGGCTGTCTGAGCACCGAGACAGCCGGCGCGCTTGGATTGGTGGGTCCGGCGGTTCGTGCCTGCGGCATACCGCGCGACGTGCGCCAGGATTTTCCATCGGGGATTTTCCGCTATGCGCAAATCCCGGTATCCACCTGGCAGAGCGGCGACGTGTTTGCGCGCGCCTTTATCCGCTGGCTGGAGATTCAACGCTCAATTGCTTTTATCCGCGAGCAGTTAAAAATGCCGTGGGGCGGTGAGACGCAGGGAAAAATTAACCCCCTTGAACCGAACGCCATGACTGTCGCTCTGGTTGAGGGCTGGCGGGGGGAGATTTGTCATGTGGCATTGACGGATTCGGAAGGACAGTTTGAGCATTATAAAATTGTTGATCCTTCATTTCATAATTGGTTCGGATTGGCCATGGCAATGCGGAACCAGCAGATATCCGACTTTCCCTTGTGCAACAAAAGTTTCAATCTTTCATATTGCGGACACGATTTATAAAGGTGAAACATGTGGCGTATTTTAACGGCCAGAATAAAACAGAAACACAGGACATATGATTATCCGCGGCAAAAACCGCCTTTGCCGGATCGGTTCCGGGGTAGACCGGTTATTGACTGGCAATCAGTAAATGATTCTGAACGGATTATTCAATCGTGTCCGACCGGGGCGCTCTCCACCGGAAATGACCGGAAATTGCGGCTGGACATGGGATTGTGTATTTTCTGTGGTCAATGCGAAAAGGCCTGCTCCGGAGAAGGGATAAAATTCTCGCGGGAACACGCGCTTGCAACACGGCGGCGCGAAGACCTCGTTCTAACCGGGAAAGAACAAAAGCTGGCGGAAGCGCTGGATAAGAAATCCCTGCAATTATTCGGGCATTCACTGAAACTCCGCCAGGTAAGCGCCGGCGGTTGCAACGCCTGCGAGGCGGACGTCAACGTGCTCAATACCCTGGTGTTTGATTTGGGAAGGTTTGGAATCCAGTTTGTTGCCTCGCCCCGTCATGCCGACGGACTTCTGATTACCGGGCCCGGTACAAAAAACATGGTGCTTGCTTTGCAAAAGACTTATGCCGCCGTCCCCATGCCAAAAATTGTCATTGCCGTGGGAGCCTGCGCCATTTCAGGCGGGATATATGCCAATCATGACGAGACATGCAGTGGCGCCGAAAATCTCAAGGTTGACTTATTTATCCCCGGCTGTCCACCGCACCCCTGGACAATTTTGGATGGGCTTTTGAGACTACTTGGCGGTTTGGAACTAGATCCCAACCGTTGATTAACAGGCAAATTTGCCTTGACAAAAATAGTTTATCCTGAATGGCAATCCTGTCAAATCTTATTGTGAAATAAAGATGGTTCTCAATTTTTTATCGAAAAGTGTTGAAACATATATTAGATGTTTTACAATGTAGTTTATTGGATATGAGTCATACGTTGAGACAAATCATTGAGCTGGTTGAAGGCGGAGAGGTACGAATTTCCGAACATGGCTATGATGAAATGGCGGAGGAAGGAATATTTACGAGAGACATTGTGAATGGCATTAGGAAAGCCGAATTGCTTGAGGATTATCCTAACTTTCCAAAAGGACCGTGCGTGCTTGCATTCCTCTCAGGTTTACAATTTTCCATTGCAGAGCGTCGAAAGAATAGATATTTTTATCTCCAGTTTAAGTCCCGGAGGGATGGCCCTTCGACTTTGCTGGTTCGACTGCGCTCACCACAGGTCAGGGCAGGCAGGGTCTGGTTGATTGCGCATGACTCGAAAGCCTCCCGGCGATATTTGCACATCAACGCGCTTAGTTGCAAGTAGTTGCACATCATTTTCATCCGTCCATGTCTCTTTTGCGCATAGCTGCACACAAAAGCGCAAAAACGCACACTTTTTTGAAGCAAAAAGAAGCAAACTTTTCTACCTTTTTTCCATTTGGCTGTCTTTCCGTCTCACGTAACGTGTAAATTAGCCATTAACCCACGCAATTTTCCTGCTACCCAAGGCGGATATTCCGAACGCATGGATTCCACCCCTTCGCGATATTCATTTACAAGTTCCAGAAATTTATCCTTTTGTCCGCCCCGAAGTAATCTCCGTACCGCACTCACTGTTTCTGAAGCCAGACTCGTATGAATCACATAGCGAAAAAGATGACGGCGACGTTCAGCATCTTCTGTCTTTTCGCAGAGTTCTGCGATGTAATGAGGCAACAACGATGACCACTTATCTTGATTATCGATCTGAAAAATACTAAATGCCTCGACGAGCAGGCCAAGAACCCGCTCGTCTACGTTGCCAAGCACCGCCTGCCTCCAAGCCGCATCAGAAAGCACTTCCCAGACTCCTTCTGTAATAGACGGGTCATTATAGGCTTTTGCCTTCAGGGCAATGGCAACAGCAATCTGGTCGGCCAACTTGGAATCTGCTAATTTTCGCAAGGCCTTACACAACCCATTGGCCGAACCTAATTCCTGATTAGATGCAACGAGGTGCTCCAATGCTTTCCGCTCACCTTCCACCTGGTACTGCGCCCATCTCAAGATCGTTTCAGCCATTGAACATTGAATAGAATAGGTCGGATCATCAGGCGTCTGTACTGGAAATGGAATATATGATACGAAGTGTAATATAAGGGATTTGTGGAATTGGGCTCGAATCTCTTCCGACTGTTTTTCCGGAGCTAGCTGTTCCAGTTTCTCCCCCATGACGCAAAAAAGGCCAATAGCAAACGGGAAAGGAATCATAAAAATCGCATACCGTAAAAAAGACCTCCGAATATGAGGACTGGCCGCGAGCCAAATGTCGATAGAAGTATCTGCCGGTGGTTTTACCCATTTTTCGCGGTAAAAACGGGAGGCATCCTGCGTGTCAGGGAATAGCCTCGCGACTTGCTCAGAAAACCACAAGGCAAAGCAGCCGATGTTCGCGCTATCCGTGTCTGGAAGCAATGATTCCAAATGGCGAACGTAATGGCACGCGAGATCACGCCGGAGCGCCCATGTTTCGTATTCAATTTCTTCAGGTTCTTTCTTGTCCGGCTTATAAACAACACCAATGATCTCTTTCCAGAGTTCCGGGAGTTTTCCTTCCGGAACAAGTTCCGGATATTGAACAAAAACAAAACAGGCATGATATCGTGGAATCGGACCGAACGAGGCGTTTGCCCAAGCCCATACCTCTCTCCATGCATCGGTATCCGGATGGGCAGACAACCAATTGCGAACGACCGTTCCCATTCCATACTTCGGCGCAAGAGGAAGATAAAAGCCTCGTGAGCTTGCGTTTCTTTGCCAGCTGCATACGCCGCATTCATATATGCCAACAGGAAGTTTGGGACGTCCCAAAAATCGCTACGGAAATCATTTAGCGAAGCAAAGGCTTTATCCGGATTAGCCAAGCTTAAATGCAGTTCGGCCCGTCCTAGGACTGCTCGAATATCTTGTTTCTCTGACTTGCATAACTGATCATACAGCACCAAACTTTCTTACGGCTTATAAAGTTGGACAAGGCAAATGGCCAAATTCATCGTATGAATTGGATTTTCGGGCTCGGCATTATGAAGTGCTCGAAACTGAATCGCGGCCTTTTCCATGTCATGAAGAACAAACGTATAGATATATGCCAAGTTGCCACGTACCATCATGTTCTGCGGCTGAATTTTGATCAATTGCTCATAACACCACACCGCAATATCCGTCTTCTTTGCTTTGACAGCAAGATCACCGGTTTTGTGGAGAATTGTGGGTTCGAAGGTCTTCTTCGAGGCCATCAGCAAGTAATCAGCCGCAGTCTCAAGTTGCTGTTTCTGTATAAGAGCATTGGCATAAAGTTGTAACCAATAAGCATTTTCTTGATTTTTTTCTGTATCAAGCACCTGAATAGCCGCATCTGCTTTCCCTTGGCGTAAAAGCGTTGCGGCTTTGAACATCGCCAGAAGTCTCGGATTATGTTTGACTAAGGAACCTGCTATCCGTTCACATTCGGTTGCATTATTTCCTTCGAGTTCTTGCCAAATCTGCTGAAAAATTTTGGCAAGTTCATTTTTCTTCTCGTCTGTGTTGACAAGTGGTACGAGTTCTTTGGCCTTGGTGAAAGCCTCGTTGTGCTGTCCCATAGAGGACGACTGAACGAGTACAGCCAAAATATTAGCGTCGAGATTGCCCGGATGGTCTTTACGAAGCCGGTCAGGAAGATCCGCGGGCGCTTGGATATAGCCGCTGATAACACCTCTAGCAACATCTACTGGTACAGGACTATGCGTGTACATAAGGCTCGTGAGCATGGCAACTTTCTCACGTCTCTGCAGGAGATGATTCGCTTGCCATGCAATTTTAACAGCACACACACCTAGTTCCGAATCTAATTTTCCTGCGGCGATGAGTGGGTCGAGAACCGGTTTTAACATTTCGGTAACATGCAGAAGGTTTTCTCGCTCTTCCTCGGAGAGGTCGCGTGGTTGGATGTTTTGGCCCTTCTTGTGTCGCATTAGCGAACGAACCAAGAGCACATCCGCCAACCGAACAACACACTGGAGATATCGTGTCCTGTCATGCAGATTGGCCCAATCTACGATATCTTTTGTCTTATCATTCTGGTTATTACCATCCCATCTTAGGAGCCCAAGAAAGAAAATCGCCTTCACCTTCGCACCCTCGGACTTGGTTGTCACTGATTTTTTTCGTCATAAGTTCCCTGAACTTATCATTGTGAAAATATCCTGCTTCATCTCACGCATGACAAGAATTTCTTCCCCCAACATATCAATGATTTTGACGGTAACGACGACTTTGGCTACAGCGGGCGGACTCCGTAGCATCCGGAATTATTTTTTTTGGCTGATCATTATATACCTTTTTCCCGCTGAGTTCCGCCTCTATTTCCACGATACTCGGGAGCGCGGACTTGAACTCACGCGGCAGGGCGCGGGTGAGTTGATATTCGGAGACGCCGATCGGCTTTCGAACGCCCTGCAGGGCATATTCCGCTACTACCTTGTTCTTGTCCTGGCAAAGAATAAGCCCGATTGTCGGATTGTCGCTCGCATGCCGCATTCGATCATCCACCACACTGCAATAGAAATTCATCTTGCCGGCATATTCCGGCTTGAATGCCCCCTTCTTCAGGTCAACTACAACAAAGCACCTGAGCCGGAGATGGTAGAAAAGCAAATCAACATAGAAATCCTCTTTTCCCACATCCAGATGAAATTGCCGTACGACAAAGGCAAAACCCTGGCCCAATTCCAGAAGGAATTTTTCCAGATGGCGGATTAAACTGGTTTCCATTTCCCGCTCATGGAAAGGCTCTTGCAAGGTCAAAAAATCAAAAATATAGGGGTCTTTAAGCGTCTGCAACGCCAAATCGGATTGAGGCGCAGGAAGCTTCAGCTTGAAGTTCGTGACCGCCTTCCCTTGGCGCTCGTGGACACGACTGTCAATCATCAAGGACAGCACATCATGGCTCCAACCCTGTTCTATAGTCTGCCGCATGTACCAAAACCGAAGGGATAAATCCTTCACCTTCTGTATCAGCAAAACATTGTGTGCCCACGGCAATTGGGCAACGAGCTGTTGCACTTTTGCAGAAACATTTTTCGACAAGGTTGATTTTGCCAACGCTGTCGGCAAAACTCCGGTTGAAACAGCTGGTTCCGGCAATTTTGCCAACGACATTGGCAAAATTACAGCAAGGTCGGGATATTCTAAGTAAAAGGCTATCATCCTGCCAATATTCCGTTCTGAGAATCCTTTCACTTCCGGCAGTTCGTTCCGGATATCGCGGGCCAGCCGGGGGATAATCGCGGCACCCCAGCCTGCCGCCTTCTGCCGCGCCGCAATCATCCGTCCGATATCCCAATACATCAGGATCATCTCGCGGTTGGCGGAAAAAGTTGCCTTGACCTGTGCTATACGGATTCGGGCTTTGATGTCATTGAGTAAGCGCGGATAGTCGTTGGGCAGGATGCCTTTTGAATCGGCCGCTGAAACCACCTCAACCGCGCGGGGGTTCCTTGTTCGCAGTTTGATTTTCATGGTTTCAATTCATGTCTGGTTAGTGAACCCTTAAATGTTCCTCTCCAATTTATTTATTCGAAATAATAGAAATTTTATCCGGATAATCAAGCGGAAACAACAGAGGACGCTTATTATAGCGTCTCGCCCGCCTGTCGCGCCCACCTTGACATTTTCTTGACTCTTCACTTTGTGCCATCTTGCGGTAAATGTTGCAGGAAGGTTTCAACCGCATCCAAAAGGGTAGCACGCCCATTAAGCTTCTGGTAAGCAAGGACGGCTTCCTTTTTCTGTTTTTCATTAAGGCGAAGAGCGTCGGCGCCGATTTTATTTCGTTCAATACGCAATTTTCTGGCTTCGAATAAGGCTTCTTTTTTTGTCGTGAAATTGCGGAGAATGCGATGCCCATCAATAACTCCGCCATCCAATATCCAATAAGAATAGTTATGTCCCTTGACTTTGGTTTTCCGTTTCCGTATTCTTGGCCAGTCTTGAGTGTTTCGCCGCATGGTTTGCTCCTTTTTTCTTAGTCAGACAAACCAAATTGAAGCAAACATGATGCAAACAGTCAAGTTGTGCTAAAAATAACTTATTTTATAAGTGCTTGATAATAAACGCCGGAGGGATGGCAGAGTCCGGTTGATTGCGCATGACTCGAAAGCCTAACGGCGATATTTGCACGGGCGCGCACTCAGTTGCAACGTGTTGCAATCCAATTTATTCCGTTTGCATCACTCTTGCACCAAGAAGCACCCTCAAGCACATAATCGCCTGTTTTTTTGTAGGAAAAGTGTAGGAAAAATATTCTCGCCTCAATCCCTTTTTGCAGAACAAATTTTCATCCCCTGAACGCTTTGACTAACCGGCGGGTAAGCCGCACCAGCAAGCTACCCGTACGGTTTAGTCAGTGGTTCGGAGTTTTTTATATTCCGGTGATTTTCTCACATCATGTCGAATAAAGTCGACTATAGACTGGTCCAATGCTCGACCGTAGAGGACTGAGCCGTAGACAGCGACCGCCATGGAATCAAGTGGACATTTTGATGGGCGGCCGAGTTCTTCAACATAGACTTGTGCCAAAGTGCTCAGTATGGGCTCCGAACTAATCAGTTGATCCAATTGTTGTTTTGTGACAATTCCTCTTTGAATAAATTCAACATGGGCTCTGATGTATTCATGGTCTACTTCATCGGCCTTGAGGTACCGCACTTTTTTCAGTGCTTCGCGCACTTCTTCCTGTGAAAGAATGGTCTGCCCTGGGGAGGGCAGTGCCGCGCCAGCTTGCTGAGGCTGTGCAAAGAAAGCTTTGATGGACTTACCCTCGCGGTGAATCTCGATCAGGTCTTCCATTTTTCGGGCGATGGTCTTACGCAAGGTGAATAGGATCACGAGCGCAGTGCCCGGCCATGCGAAGGCCTTCACGAATTCAACGATGAACGTTTTCCAGTCCATTCAATTTGCCTCTCCGAACAGTATTAATAGTACAAACTCGAACGTTAAAGGTAATCGTGCCCGCCACGGATTTTATGTGCAGTGTAAAACGATTTTTTGCACTCTATATTTTATCCGACTTATAGCTGTTACATCTTCTACAAAGCAACTGAATATTATTAGCACTATTCGCTCCACCTCTGCTCACAGGAATAACATGATCATATTCAAGATAATCCTCTGCGCCACATTCCACACATTTTCCCTGATCTCTTATCCACACCTCGTGCTTTGCTTCTTTTGGTATTCTCCGCCTCTCATCCAAGGTTTCGCTTTCTCGCGTGATGCTAATTGTTCTATTTGCCGCACGAGCAAGCGCATTCAGATAAGCACCCGCCATCGGTGCATCCGATACGATATATGTTCCAGAGCCAGCTTTCGGATGAAACAACAGGGATAAATGTGTTCTGCGGCTTGCATCGCATCTCCGTAATTGTTCATGGGGATGTGAAACCGTCCATTCCATGGCAACAAATTCAAATCGCGTGTTGGTTATACAGAATTCTCCTGGCACTTTTATGAATTCGTCTCTCAGTTTTCGCAAATAATGCGCATCGGTTTTGAAATATAATGCCTCATCGGACTTCAACCACAATGGTTGTTCTGTAAGGGGGTTCGGCAAAATATTGTTGTTCAACTTCCAAATAGTCTCAACGCGATCAAGCACGGCGTTCACTTCAGGACGAATGTCTTCAAGATGAAAATATCGAATATATTCCGATATCTGTGCTCTTTCTTCTGCTGTTACTTCAGAATCAGCAATTGTTTCTGCAAGTATTCTCCGAATAAATTCTTTTGCCTGTGGTTTTATGTCCTCCTTTATGTCAAACATCTCAATATAATGTCGCATTTCTTCATGCTCTCGCGACGTAACAACATTGTCGGCTATCATATCTGCGAAAACACGATGAGCGAATTCCTTGGTTAAAGGTTTTATTTGGCTAACTGCTTCGTTCCAAGAAATTCCATGTCTATCAAGTTCGTGCCTAATCTGTAGTTCTTCCTCATGTGTAATCACACCGTCTTGAACAGCTTGAAGAAAACGTGATGGAAGATTCTTAACAAATTGCTTTCGGGCAATATGCTTTTTGGCCTTCCTAAACCCTGCGGCAACAATTGAGCCTGTAGATTTTGCCGCCGACGATGCGGCTCTTAACGCCTTTTTGGCAATTTCTTTAGATACTTGATAGGTTCCTGGTGCTGCCTTTGGTGAGCCCTTATAGATCCATTTGAAACCACAATCACATTCCACATGTTGTCCAATAGTCACTTCGGGAATATCACCTGCGTCATATTTACAACTTGGACAGATAACACGCATAAATCATCTTTCTTATGCTAAAATATTAATAGAATAAACTAAAATGGCAAAGGAGATTACGCTTCTGCCTCTAAAATAGTTTATCCTGCAGGGCAATCCTGTCAAATCTTATTGTGAAAAAAAGACGGCTCTCGGCCTTCATCCTGAGTAATCTTAAATGCGCCTATTTTCGTCACCGGGGCGCAAGTTGAACGTTGCGCATGAGCCTCGCTGCCTATTCTATTTTGTCATGTTTTTTGAGATTATGTTTACCACAAAGTAACTGAATGTTTTCTGGCGTGTTTGAAGAGCCACCCTTTGACCAGGGAATGATATGATCGAAGTGCAAATCTTCTGATGACCCACACTTTGAGCATTTGCCACCATCTCGTTTCCATACTTCCAGTTTTACCCGTGTAGGAATAATTCTTCGGGGAGTTGATTCCTTTGGCACAGGACGAGAAAAGTCTTCTTCGCCTTCGACCGCTGTCAATTTGAATTTAAAGACTTTTCTTCCATCGCTTTTCTCTGTCCACGAATCAATAAGATGAAAGACACCATTGTATGACCAGATTCCTTGTTTGATCTTTTCATAAACGCGAACACGTTCAGGTGGTTGTATGTTTAACTTGAAATCTTGCGCCGACTTATGAAACGAGCCATTTTCTGTTCGTCTACCGGAGGGAGTGCATTCTGGCTGGTCGACTGCTTTCGGACGGGGATGCTTTGAAGAGCATGGAACATCATGCCCTTCATAGATTATTGTAGATCCATCATCTTCGAATCTATCTGCATATGGGGCGCCGGGGCGAACGGACATGAGAATAACAGAATGTCCATGCCCAAGTTGATAATTCATGCCACGCTGAAGACTTACGCCTTCTCGTCGGCACATTTCCAGATATGGGAGGATCTCATTTGCCATTTAATGTCCTTATAGAAATCACAATGATGATTTAGGTACAGCTAATCTTAAATGCGCTTATTTTTCATCGCCGGGTTGCAAGCTAGGAAGTTAACGCCCGACTTGACCGGCAGTGGACCACACAGCGGGACAATGGACGATCCGAGGCTTTGTTCGCCGCGTTCTTGAGTCAACTGCGGGTCTCGTTCTCAAACGACTTGCGCACGAAAGCCTCTGCATCGCGTAGTCGGTTCAGGCTGTTGACTGCGAGTTCTACCTCGCCGACGCCCCAGTGTCCGATCTTGGAGACGTCTCGCCCGAAAGACATTGAAGCGTCAAGCGCCTTTGGATCGGTCTTCACCCAAACACGAAGACCACCTTGCTGAAGGTGTGCGCAGCAGAAGATAGCCTTATCCAGAGACCAGCTGATGTACTTGGCTTTGTAGGCACGAGTAACCTTGCCAGGCGCAAGGTCCTGGCAAAACCTGTCCAGCCCCCGGTAAAGCTCAATGACTTCGTTCGGTTTTCCTTCCGTGTGGTGAGTCTCTGCGTATTCGGTGGTCTGTCGGTCGGAGACCGTCGCTTTCTCGCTCCGAGATTTCGGCGCTTCTGTTGTCCCCGCGATAGGTTCTTTCCCGGTGTCCCAAATGCGCCGGAGTGCCTGCTCGATTTGGGACGGAGTGACTGAGGAATCAGCCATTGCCTTCCGAATCAGACGGATGAATGACGCCGGCGTTTCAACAAAAAGACGATCCAGCACCTTGCGGACCTTTCCGGTGGTGAATACCTCGGTCCCTAATTGATCAAGTAGTCCTTTAGCCATGGACTCACGAGAAAATCGACTGAATTGTCTAGCAAGTTCGTCAACCATCATTCCATTCGAATCAGTCGGATCGATGCTGACCTCAAACAGGAGTTTGTCGGGAGCGCTTGCCTTTTCCGATGCCTTGTAAATCTTGTATCGCACTCCGTTGGTCAGTACGCACCATTCGATCCCATCATTGGCGGCGTAGCCAACAACCTGTGTGATCGATTTGACGTCATCGAGAGGATCCCCTAGTTGCTTGGCTTCGACATGAAGAACGACCTTTCGATTGACCTTCATTGCGTAGTCTACGGACTTGCCGTCTACTGTTGGGTGTTCGAGTTCGACCTCGTCGGGATCGCGCACGTCCCATCCAAGGGCTCTGAGCAGGGGATCTATAAAGATCGTGCGTGTTGGATACTCCTTGAGTCCTTCCTTGCGAAGCCGCTCAAGTTGAACTCGAAGAGTCTCAATGCACTTTACGATGTCTTTCATTTCGATCTCCATTTTTCTCGGCCGACGAACCATTAATTAAGAGGCAAATTTGCCCTGATAAAAAATAGTTTATCCTGAAGGGCAATCCTGTCAAATCTTATTGTGGTGGGCTCGGCCAAAACGCGCATTAGGGCATTCTGCGTGTCTTCCCTTGACCATACCATCTCGTTCGGGTTCTGTGCTATCTACATGAAAACCAATGGCCGGTGGCCGCTCGGATGTCAATTGCTGTATAGCATCAAAAAGAACATGAATGCTCTCGTGATGCGATTCCACTTTGCGTTCCAAATCCCGCAGTTTCTTGCCCACTTTTGCCTGAGAGACCAGAAATTCCCGCAGGCGAACGAAGGCCCGCATAATTGCGATGTTGACATGAATCGCCCTCGGACTATTTAAAACGCTGGAAAGCATGGCCACGCCTTGTTCGGTGAAAGCGTAAGGTTTTGCCCGGCGCATTCCTCCCCAACTTGAAATCACAATTTGTGATTTCAAGTTTGTAAATTCTTGCTTATTAAGCTGAAACATGAAGTCAGGAGGGAATCTGTCAATGTTTCGCTTGACCGCTTGAACCAGGACGCGCGGCTCAACATCATAAAGTTTCGCAAGATCAATGCTTAACAATACTTTTTGTCCACGAACCAGGTAGATAGCCTGTTGGATTCGTTCAGCCGGAATGATCTCTTTCATGTCTTTTTGCAATTTGTTTGATTACCGTAAATGAAGGTAGCAAATTAAAATTGTAACCTCCGTGAGGGTTTTGGTAATAGTTATACCAGAGCAAAATCAATGAAACAAGGTTCATATTTGACCATTTTTTTACACAATAAGCCTTCAAGCCATCGGCCTCGCCGGTGCGCCGCCTTACGGCGGCGCAACCGGCTTAGGCCGAACACCTTTATATTTGACACTCCGGTTGCATAACCGGTAATCCGTGTCCTAAACGCGCCCCTGTCCTCGCGATCGCCCGATCCGGTGCAACCCACTGCGCCGAACAGACGCCTGGTTGATCCGGTAAACGGACTTGGACAGCATAAGCTCGCAGTCCCCGCCAAACTTGGACGACTCATACACGTCGCCAGCGTTGGATTTCTCCCCAAGGCACTTTAAGACATAACCGCCACCGTTTAGTGTGGGGTCAAACTCACTGACACGCGCCATCCCGCCGCCTACTTTTTCCCATTGAACTTTCAGCGCCATACAGGTTGATGTCGCGACAGCGTGCCGCGGAAGTCCTGCGATCAAACAATGAAAATGCCTGCGTCCCGTCATTTCGCCCCGTTCCTGCCGCAGACACCAGACAAGACGGTGAAAATAAACCCGATACCATCCGGCCAATTCCCTCAGCCATGCAAAGAACATTCTCAATCGTATGCGCTCCGGCAATCGCTCCTGCTTGAATGTCAGGGACGCAAACAACTGCCAATAGATTATCTGCAAAATATGTATATCAGGTTTTTCCATAGCTTCTATGCTCCAAGAATAAGTTTACCCTTGGCCCGAAGGCGGCCGCCAAAACCGGCATCAAGGCCGGTAATGCCGACATCAACGACCTTATCCTTGATTTTACCGGACAATTTTTCTACTTCTTCGTCATTCATGACGTAATCAAACGTATTCAAGAGCCGGTTTTCATTATCCATGTCCATCAAGCATAGTATATTTTGTTTCACCAGACCGCGCTTGCCATGGAATTGCTCCACTCTTTCACCCAATACAGATACCTTAACTTTCATTTTTCACCCCCCCCCTCCTTGTTTTGCCCTGTCACATCAATCCGCCATTGTTCCATGTAATGGTCCAAATCCGCGACCTGGAACACCACTTTCCGCCTGGACAGCCGATAGAACGGAATCGCCCCTTGCGCCTTCACGTAGTCCAATAGCCGCGAACTCACTGACAAATACTTCGCCGCCGCCAGCCGTCCCAAATACCCCTGTTCTGCCCTGTTCCCCATATTTCCCTCCCCCTTTGCATCATTCCCCCCTGGCTTACAACTTGCGGGCAATAAAAAACCCGCTCTTCTCTACAAGAAGAACGGGATGTTGCGGTTCCCCGGGTGGGATTTTTAAGTTCCCAAGCTGGGACTTTTCGGTTCCCAGCTTTCACTATGGACTTAAAACTTCCAAATTATTTCCGGATCAGGCGAATACATGAGGTTAAATCCCTTGCTAATTCTATCGTTGAGGTGCATTGCCAGCTTTTTATCCCTAATTTTCATGTGCTTCAGGCATTTATCAATAATTTTTCTTACCCTATCCCGTGCCTGTTCCCTATTATCGCTGAAAGTTCTGCCCACCTTTTTGTTGCCGGATAGTACGAATTGCTGCGATTCCTTTTGCAATAACTCAAGCTCATCCTGAAGATTTTCTATTTCTACCGAATTGTTATCATCTCGCGCCTGTTGCATTTCCCTGACTATTTCAATCATCCTTTTCTTATAGTCCGCCCGGGCTTGATCATCACTCTTGGACTGGATGCTCTGTCCAGAACCACCAATGTCTGCCAAAACTTCTTCGTCATCCGTTTCCGATTCATCGCCCTGAGTCTTGAAACTTTGTCCCGGGTTTTTTACTCCTGTTAAGGCTTCCATGCCCATTATTTCCGATTCCAGTTCGCCGGCAGTGATAATCTTCCCCGGATTTTTTAGCAGATAGGCAATATAATGCATTCCTTGGGAGTTAATAAACCATGCGGGTTTTCCCCCGTTAAATCGCACATACCACCGGTCGCCATAGTGCATGAACACGTTCTCGCCTTCGGGAATCATTCGTTCTTCCCGTTCCCGGACCCCCGTAATTTCCCGCGCGTATTCTTTCCACGGGCTTCGCCTCATTCCTTCTACAAACAACTGTTCTTCTTTCGTCTTCGGCGACAATGGTTGTCCGGCTTTCCATGCTTCAATCCAGAAATTGACCCTCTCAATATTTTGCGGACTTTCCGGCTTTGAGTCCGACAGCATCCCTCTTAATTCCTCTTCCGTGACCTCGCCCAACAACTTATTGTTCGGCAACACGTCGCCCATCCACATAATGAGCTCTTCTTTTCTTTCTTCGCTGATCATCTCGCGTTCTATTTTTTTTCTAAACCACATTGGCTATTAAAATCCTTTTTCGTTCCGGTCGTATATGCCAGAACGCTTCGGCATCGGTTTTTTTGCACAATCCCCGGTAATGCGTGAACAACATATCCGGCCGGGTGTGTCCCATTTGCAGGCATGTTTTCTGAATGTCTTCATGTTTTGCCAGGTAGCATGAGCCAAACGTATGCCGCGCAATGTCCATGCCCCATTCCACTTTTGCCAGCTTTCGCACCCGGTCAAACTCATTCCGGCTGAAATACATCTTACCACTAGACTTGTAGGCTTGCAACCATGTCAGGAGGTTGTCTGAAATATCAACAAACCTTTGCCGCCGCGTCTTTGCCACGGAAGGCACAACCCGGATAATGCGTTCTTCCAAGTCAATATTGTCCCAGGTCATTTCGCCGATCTCGCTGGTCGGCCTTAATCCGGCAAAGAACGCCAGCGCAAAATAGGGAACCATCAACGGCTTTTCTTCTTCTACCAGCCGAAGCAGTTTTTCCACGTCTTTAACCGGCATAATCACCGGAATCTTATCGTCCAGCTTCGCCTTCTCAATCTTCCGCGCGGGGTTGACTTTCAAATGTTCGCGCCGGACTCCGAATTCAAAGAATGCCCGTAATTGCCGCAGATGTCCTTCCCGCGTGACAGGAGAGAACCCCAAGCTATCAATCCATTTCTCAATGTCATGGACCGTTACCTCGTGCATGAGGAATTTTCCAAAGACAGCCACGAAACGCTGTAATTTTTGACGCGCATCACGGATCGTCAGTGGCCGCTGATTGGCCTTGAGTTTTGATTCCAGGTATTCGGCAAACGTATCTTCCACGCTCCGCGCGCCGCCATCGGGGGCGGTATGATTCATGTAGAATTCAACAGCTTCGGTTATTGAGGCGCGTTCACCGAGCTTTTTAATGCCTTCCACGGTTTGCCGCTTTTGATCATCCGTCAAATTGATGGCATCCGTCCCCATCTTATTGCGCTCAATCCGAAGTTTCGTTGCTTCCTTTTCCGCTTGTCTGCGGGATGTAAAATTGCGGAAGCAGCGTTTTCCGTCAATCACTCCGGGGTCCACAAGCCAATACTTGTAAATCCGTCCATTGACTTTTTTTTGTCTTTCCCTTATCTTTGGCCATGTTTGGTTGTTCATTTTTTAATACCTCCCTACAATGCATGTTTCTTGGCAAGATTGTAGGAAAAGCGTAGGAAAAGGTCAACAACAAAATTACTGATTCTTTATAAGTCGTTGATTATCAATTCTGGAGGGATGGCAGAGTCCGGTTGATTGCGCATGACTCGAAATCATGTGTGCCCGCAAGGGCACCGGGGGTTCAAATCCCTCTCCCTCCGCCATTCGGCTCGCCCTTCAAGATTATGGCTCGCTCATGGCGGGCCACTAGGCGAGTAGAATGTCCTGAGCAACAAGTTTTTCAAGGCGTCGAAGTACCGAGCCATTCGGCAAGCCGTTTCTTATTTTCCCGGCGGTGTTTCAAGGACGGCGCGGATGCGGCGGACGCCGGCGCTGGAGGCTTCTTCCTTGACGATTTTAAATTTGCCGAGTTCGCTTGTATTTTGAACGTGCGGGCCGCCGCAAACTTCCCTGGAAAAGTCCCCGATTGAAAACACTTTTACCTGTTCGCCGTATTTTGCCGCAAAAAGCGCCGTGGCCTGGGCTTTCTTTGCTTCTTCAAGGCTCATAACTTTCATGGCAACCGGCAGATTTTTACCGATCATTTCATTGACCATTACTTCCGCCTTCGCGATTTCCTCGGGAGTCATTTTGGCATTGTGCGCAAAGTCAAACCTGAGCCGCTCGGCGGTGATATTGGATCCCTTCTGTTTTACATGTTCGCCGAGAACTACCTGCAGGGCGCGGTGCAAAAGATGCGTGGCGGTATGGAGCCGGGTTGTGGCTTCAGAATTGTCAGCCAGGCCGCCCTTGAAAGCCTTATCGGCGCCCTGCCTGGATATTTCCTGATGCTTGACGAATGCTTTCTCAAATCCTTCTTTGTCAATGTTTATTCCCTGCTCACGGCAGATTTCATCAGTGAATTCCACGGGAAATCCGTATGTATCATAAAGCCGGAAGGCAACGCGCCCGGGAAGGGATTGCTGATTGTGCTCCTTCATTGTGGAAATCGTCTTTTCAAGCTCCTGCATTCCCTGGTCAAGGGTTTTCTCAAATTTTTCCTCCTCGGCGTTCAGTTCGCGAATAATTCGTTCCCGATTATGTTTCAGTTCCGGATACTCTGTTTCGTAACTGCCGATGATGCTTTCGGCAATTTTACCCGCAAACCCGGGATTGAGGCCGAGGTGTTTGGCGTGCCGCACCGCGCGCCGGATTAACCGCCGTAAAACATATCCCTGCCCGAGATTGCCGGGCGAGATGCCATGCTCGTCGCCGATGATGAACACGGCGCTGCGCAAATGATCGGCAATGACCCGGAAAGCCTTTCTGATATCATCGGTTTCATTGGGGCAATGACCGCAGACGGCGGCGATGGCGTCAATGGCAGGAACAAACAACTCGGTTTCATAGACTGATTTTTTTCCCTGCAGCATTGCGATGGTCCGCTCAACTCCCATGCCGGTGTCAACATTCCGCTGTCCTAATGCCTTATAACTACCGTCAACCTGCTTGTCATACTGCATAAAGACGTCGTTCCAGATTTCAAAATATTTCCCGCAATTACAGCCCGGCCGGCAGTTGGCGCCGCAGGCGCCCTTGCCGACATCAACGAACATTTCGGTGTCAGGGCCGCAGGGGCCGGTCTTGCCGGCCGGTCCCCACCAGTTGTCTTCTATCGGCAGGAAAAAGATATGCTGTTCGGCAATCCCCATTTTTTTCCAGATTTCGGCCGATTCATTGTCACGGGCAACCACTTCGTTGCCGGCAAAGACGGTGATAAAAATCCGGTCCGGACGGAAGCCAAGTCCATGATTTGCGGTGAGGAACTCAAACGACCAAAAAACAGCCTCTTCCTTGAAATAATCACCGAGCGACCAGTTGCCCAGCATTTCAAAAAAAGTAAGGTGGGAAGCATCGCCGACCGAATCAATATCACCGGTGCGGATGCACTTTTGAACGTTACAAATCCGCTTGCCGGCCGGGTGCGGTTCGCCCAGAAGATAGGGAACGAGCGGATGCATGCCGGCGGTGGTGAACAGGACAGTGGGATCATTCTGCGGGATAAGCGAACTGCCGGAGATTAAGGCATGGCCCTTGCTCTTGAAAAAATCAAGATAGAGATGCCTCAATTCATTGGCGGTCAGGGTGCGCATAAATAATCAGAATTTAAGTCAATTGTAAGAAAATATTTCACCACAGGCTTTGCACATTTGTCATTCCCGACTTAATCGGGAATCCAGAGGCAGAGCAAGAGTAAAACAATACTGGATTCCCGCTTTCGCGGGAATGACAGAAAGCGGGTGGCCAAAGATTTTTTTTGGCACTACACGGGAACGGATTTCATCTTTTCCATGATTTTATCAGTCAATTTTTTCTGGAGCCCGGAATTCCCTTTTACCAGTTCCACGACCGCGTCGCGGCCCTGGCCGACCTGTTCGCCTTCAAGCGAGAACCATGAGCCGCGTTTCTCCAGGACATTGGACTGGATGGCGGCGTCAACCACCGAGCCGGCCCAGGAAATTCCCTCGGCGTAGAGAATGTCAAATTCGGCCTCCATGAACGGCGGCGCCACCTTGTTTTTAACCACCTTGACCTTGGTGCGATTGCCGAAGATTTTGCCGGTGGGGTCCTTGAGGAATCCGATTTTACGGATATCCAGGCGGATGGAAGCGTAAAATTTAAGGGCTTTCCCACCGGGGGTCGTTTCGGGATTGCCGAACATCACGCCTATTTTTTCGCGCAGTTGATTGGTGAAAATACAGCAGGTCTTTGAAGTGGAGATAACGGCGGTCAATTTGCGCAGGGCCTGCGACATGAGCCGGGCCTGCAAGCCCATTTGCGGGTCGCCCATCTCGCCCTCAATTTCGGCGCGGGGCGTAAGCGCGGCGACGGAATCAATGACGACAACGTCCAAGGCGTTACTGCGGATAAGCGTTTCCGCGATGGTAAGGGCTTCTTCGCCCGAGGATGGCTGGGAAACCAGGAGGTCGTCAATATTGACGCCGATTTTTTTCGCGTAACGCGGGTCCATGGCGTGCTCGGCATCAATAAATGCGGCAACCCCGCCGTTTTTCTGGGCATTGGCAATAACGTGCAGGGTAAGGGTGGTTTTGCCGGAAGATTCCGGACCGAATATTTCCGTCACTCGTCCGCGCGGAAGTCCGCCGACACCCAGGGCAAGATCAAGCGAAAAAGAGCCGGTGGAAATACATGGCACGGCAATTTTGGTGGAAGCATCGCCCAGGCGCATAATGGCACCGTCGCCGAACTGCTTTTGAATTTCCACCAGCACATTTTCAAGGACGGCGGATGATTTTTTAACATCACCGGCTTCTTCCGTTTTAGATTTTTTTTCGGCCATGGTTTGATTTCCTTGTTCTGATTTCTGCATTCCGCATTTCCTGCTATTCCGTAATGGTGACCGGCGTCCCGACCGGGATAATGGTGAATAATTCTTCCACGTCTGAATTGACCAGCCGGACACATCCGGCGCTGGCCTGTTTGCCGATGGTATCCGGTTCCCATGTTCCATGAATGCCGTAGCCGCGCACCTTGGGAGTCTCGCCGGTGGCGGTCAGCGACATCCAGCGCGTGCCCAGCACATTTTCCTTGTCGCCGAAGGGAATCATTTTCCCATCCGGCCGCCACCAAGGCGGTTCGGCGATTTTATCCGCAATGATAAAAGTTCCGACCGGCGTGGTTCCGAACTTGCCCGTGCCCACCGAATACCGTTTAAAAAAACGGTTATTGGCTTTAAGGAGGAGATCGTTCCGGCTTTTGCTGATAATAATCGCAAGCTTGGCGTTAAAGATCCGCAGACGGTCACCGGGGTGGATCATTTTGCCCCGCAATGAATTGCATGTTTTGATCAATTCCACGGTTGTGCCGTTCTTTTTTGCAATGTTTTCAAGGATGTCGCCGCTTTTAATGATATATTCCATTTTTTCCGGCATCGGTGCGGGTGATAATAGAAGGTTGATGTTAATTTGACCGAGCATTTTTTCCACCGCGCTTACGGCCGATGAATTGGTGGTGCTCTGGAGTAATTCATAGCATTGCTGGCGGGCGAGCATGACTTGATTGCTGACCATCAGCGCTTGAATGGTATTGAACATGCGCTGTTCCATTTTGGCGGTGATGGTCGGCTTTGTTCCGGTTTCAACTCCCTTTGTTTTTTGACGGCCCTTATGAGGAGCCAGAGCATAGAAAAGGACGACGGCGATTAAGGCGCCGGCCAAAAGCACGAGCAGCGGCATTAAATGGCGCGGATTGTTCCTGTTGCCCATTAAAGTCAGATTGTCTTTTATATTTTGGTCAAGTACCATGACACTAATTTCATAAATAACTATTTAAATAATAAACAAAACGGTTCCAAGACAGGGAGAATATATAATATTGGGATGAATATGCAATGAGAAAAGGTTGCCTTGGCAATACTGCCGGATTATCATGGATAAAATGGAAGAGATAATCTTTTGGGAGGGGTTTGGAGAATGAATTTTCCGCTGGTGAAATCCTTGCTTGACCTGGTGTTTCCGCGGCCATGTGCCGGTTGCCATGGCCGGGCGGGGGATGAATTTTGCTACTTGTGCTGGAATTGCCTGACGGAAATCAGGCTGGTAAAGCCGCCCTATTGCCTGCTTTGCGGCGATCCGGCGCACGGCGAATTGCCAAATGCGTATTTCTGCCCGGCTTGCAGAAAGCGGAAACCGTTTTTTGACTGCGCCCGGTCAGCGGCGGTTTATACCGGCTTATTAAAAGAAATGATCCTTGATTTCAAATACCGGGGAGCAATATGGTTGAGTCCGGATTTGGGGCAATTTATGTTCGCGTGCTTGCGGACGCATTTCAGCGCCCCTAATATTGACTGCGTTACGTATGTTCCCCTGCACAAAACGAGGGAAAGAGAGCGAACATATAATCAATCCTTCCTACTGGCAAGGGAAATTGCCGGGTGGCTTAATATAAAGGCGTCTGATTATTTGGAAAGGGTACAGGCCACAACCTCACAAACACATTTGACATCCGCCGAACGGGCGGATAATGTCAAGAATAAGTTTGCCGTAAAAAAACGGCGTGATTTAAAAGGTCAACGCGTGCTCCTGGTGGATGATGTTATGACAACCGGCGCCACGGTTAATGAATGCGCCAGGATTCTTAAGCAGTCCGGCGCACGGGAAGTGCTTGTTTTAACGGCGGCGCGCGGCTAGACTTGTTTTAACGGAGGATGGACTAAAAATGCTGTTCGGTCGTAGGAAATACACATCAATCAGCGTCCGCAAGAAAGATTTACCGGGCGGGTTGTGGGTTAAGTGCCAGCATTGCGCCGAGATAGTATATAAGAAGGAAATTGATTCCCGGCACGGAGTTTGTCCGGATTGTAATTATCATTTTCCCATCCGGTGGAATGAACGGCTTGAAATTACCGCGGATGAGGGCTCTTTCACCGAGTGGGACGCTGACTTAATCAGCTCTGATCCTCTTTCTTTTACCGGCCAGGCTTCCTATTTGACAAAACTCGAGGAAAGCCGGAAAAAGTCCGGCATGAAGGAAGCCATAATCTGCGGACAGGCCAAAATAAATTCTTTTGATGTTGCGCTTGGGATAATGGACTTCACTTTTCTGGGCGGCAGCATGGGATCGGTGGTGGGCGAGAAGGTTACGCGCCTGCTGGAACGCGGGGCCGCTGAAAAAATGCCGGTGATTATCTTTGTGGCGACCGGTGGCGCGCGGATGTATGAGGGCATGTTCAGCCTGATGCAAATGGCCAAGACCAGCGCCGCGGTGGCGCGGTATGCGGCCGCGCGCCTGCCTTATATTGTCGTTTTAACCCACCCTTCAACCGCCGGCGTCATGGCCAGTTACGGCACTTTGGGCGATATTATCATTGCCGAACCATACGCCTTGATTGGATTTGCGGGACCGCGGGTTATCAAGGAAACCACGCGCGAGGACGTTCCCAAAGGTTTTCAACGATCGGAATTTGTCCTTCTACACGGCCTGATTGACATGATTACCCACCGGAATGATATGAAAAAAACTCTTGGCCTTTTATTGGGGTATATGGGTAAAAAAGGCGCATAGGCACAAAGGCAGAAGGCACAAAGCATGAACAATTACTTTGTCCCTCATGCTGACTGTGCGCTTCACGCGGCTCTGTCATTCCCGACATGCCAGGCGCTTCGCGTGGCATGATCGGGAATCCAGAAATAAGCAAAAGTATTACTAGATTCCCGTTTTCACGGGAATGACACAATGGACAGCCAATCCCATACTTTAACCGATCATCTGCAGCGTCTTTATCAGCTGCACGCCTTTGGCATCAAATTCGGACTGGAAGCGGAAGCCGCGCTCCTGAAACGCCTGGGAAACCCGGAGCGCGAGCTGAAGAAAATTATTCATGTTGCCGGAACAAACGGCAAGGGCTCGGTTTGCGCCATGCTTGAATCCATCCTTCGCTCGGCCGGATATAAAACCGGGCTTTATACCTCGCCCCACCTTGTGCGCGTCAATGAACGGATCAAAGTGAACGGGGAATGCATCCAGGAAAAGGACCTTGCCGCTCTTATTGAGCTGGTAGATAAATGCGCCAAGGACCACGCAAAAAGTCAGGATGGACGGCAAATCACCTTCTTTGAGTTTCTAACCGCGCTCGCATTTGAATATTTCCGGCGGCAGAAAGTTGATGTTCTCGTCCTGGAAACCGGCATGGGCGGCCGGCTGGATGCAACAAACGTCGCCATGCCACAGGTATCAATCATTACCAGCATCAGCTTGGAGCACACAAAATATCTCGGGGCAAGTCTTGAAGAAATAGCCACGGAGAAAGGCGGCATTATCAAAACCGATGTGCCGGTAATTGTCGGCTCAGTGCCGGATGAGGCGCTGGCGGTGATTGAAAAACTGGCGCAGGTAAAAAACGCGCGGGTAATCCGGGCTGATCAGGTTGTAACTATCCGAAGACAAAAACAGAATATGGAAGGCCAGAAAATCAGCATTGAATCTTCCGCAAATTCATACGGAACAGTCCAGCTTCCCCTGCTGGGCTCCCATCAGTTGGAAAATGCGGCCATTGCGATTGCAGCGCTTGAGGAATTCTGCCGGGCCAATGACATTGACTTTTCTCAATCAGCTGTAAAAAGGGGATTTGCTTCCGTATCCTGGCCGGGACGGTTCCAGGTGATTTCACGCAAACCCATTACAATTGTTGACGGCGCCCATAATCCGGAGGCGGCTTTGGCGTTGAATAATTCGTTGAAAGAACTTTTTGGAGGCAAGCCGGTTTTTCTTATCCTGGGAATGTGTTCGGACAAGGACGTTCCCGGGTTTTTCCGCAATATAACCGTTCCCGTCCGGCATTGCTGGCTTGTTTCGTTTTCCAATGAACGCAGCATTCCGCCTGAAAAATTGGCGGAACATGCGCGGATCAAAAACTGGACGTTTTCGGCTGCAACTATTCCACAGGCATTGGCGGAAGCCGGGCGGCTTGCCTTGGAGAAGGATGGCATTGTTTGCGCAGCAGGGTCTTTCTTTCTTGCCGGGGAAATATTTGAATTCAAAAAAGAATTAAATGCGTTTTTTTGATAGCCGGCCGTTGACCCTTCTTTGCCAGGGGAAAATATCTTTTCCTTGTCTGATTTTACCGGAAACGTTAGTATTTCTTTTCTTTGTTGCCGGAGTGGCGAAATGGCAGACGCGCTGGACTCAAAATCCAGTGGTGGTAACACCATGAGGGTTCAACTCCCTCCTCCGGCACCCCGTTAAATTATTGAGTAAAATCGCATTTTAATCAATAAAATCAATACTATCAGCGTTATATCGTGTTTCAATCTTGGCTCTTTTCTTCTTTTCCCATCTTTTGCCCTCTTGTCATAAACGATGCGCCAAACAGGTGCAAAAAGGTAGCAAGCTGGTTTCTGTGGAAAAACGTGAGAACCGGCCAACAGCGAAATCAGCCCGGATGAAGTCGTAGCGAGTGATATTTGACGGCGAAAGTGCCCGTCGGTAAAAGCCCGTCGTGTAGTATAAGTTCGGATGTGAACGCTAATGCGTATGCGTTACCGGCTATTGATTCTTATCAACAACATAATACCCGCCGGTTTTTGCGCTTCCATCGAATTTAATTTTTCCTTTGTCCTTGAGCTGTTTCAGCCATCTCTCAAGGGTCTTAGGCGCTATTCCAAGTGATTGCGACATGGACGGCACTCTTTGGCCGGGGTTCTTATGAATGTATCCAAGCAACGATTTTACTCCCTCATTTGCTCCCTCATTTACTCCCTTACTGCTTTTCAAAGCAAACACCGGGTTGCGGTAAAATATTGCCCGGAAAAACGTGTCGGATTCAAAACCCGGCTCCTTAAGACCGGCGCCCTTCATCAGTTCGCGCATCCTGCCGATACCGGAACCTACCCGCTCCATCTTATCCATCCGGTGAAACAAATCCGCTATGATCAGATTGCGCCGGACAGATTCCTTGCCGAAATTCGCCTTGGAGATCCCGGCCGGAAGACCTCCAGGATTAACGATCTCTACCCTGTTGTCAAAAACGTTCACGGAGATATTTGTTCCCCTCATGCTGTAATCGCGATGGACAATCGCGTTGACCAGGGCTTCGCGCAGGGCATCCAGGGGGATTTCGTAAATATCATGACGGTTTAGTTCGCGGATTTCGCTTCGCACGTTCAGGTGCTTCTTAAGAAATGCCATCGCTTCGTTGAGCTGGGTCAACAGGTCATCCCGCACATCCTTGCGGTCGTAAATATGCGTTTTGGTCGTACCCTTGAATGCCGCGAGAATCGTTTCCGAATAAGGAATGAATTTGTTAATCTCACCGGCAAACATCAACGCACCGGCGTTGATGTTTCTGCCGTCTTTAATAATGCTCAGGCTCGATAAAAAAGAAGGTAAAACATCTTTGCTTACCTTAAAAGAAGTCTGTGCCTCCTTTAAAAATGTTCTGACTTTGCCCAGGGAAATATCGCCAAAAGAAAAACCCTTACAGGGCAGGCTTTCAAAATGCACATCTGTTGATTCCCTAATCATGGAACGTATTTCTTTTTGCACCATCTTCTGTGTTACCGCGTCAAGCCGTCGAAAATAGCCGGACGAACAACTATAAGGCTTCTCATCGCCTTCCGGCACCTCGACGACGACAACATTGTCAACGCGAGAAACCTTGGAAATGGTTATATGTGGCTCACAGTTTCTGGCAATCGACAGGATTTCCGCTTTCATTTGATTGGTAAGATTCTCGCCGACAACTTTGCTCTCATCGTTGACACCGAGAAGAATAAAACCGCCTTTGGCATTTGCCAAAGCAACGATGTCGCGGTCAATTTTCGGGGTGTATCTTTCCTTAAACTCAACTGTCAGGCCTTCGCCTTCGGCGATTAGAATCTTCAATTTGTCAGACGTCATAACCCGGACCTTTCAGATTCTTGTTGATTTACAGGCGAATTTACCCGATGCCAATATCAATGCATGGCGCCTTGATGCGAATCAATGTAGACAACTTGCTCATGTAAAGTCAAGGGCGGAATCTGGCGGTGAGAATTGAGCTATATTCCAGAAAGGAGAGCCGGAACAGCCGAATGTAATCGCCGCGTTGTAGAACGCCAAATCATAATGTCCAAAACCAATAAAGTTCTGGAAATTTGATTCAATGCCCGTATAGCTCCATCTTCCTTTTTTCTTGCCTGGTTCGTTCTGCCCGAAAAAATATTAAAAATATTGCATTCAGAAAGGAAGCGCGTATGGTTATGGGCAAAGATAGGAATGGGCGCTGGGCTCGGAATAATTCGCCATGTTTATTACTTTCAATTGTTCGCAGTGCCACGGCAGTCTTGAGATAGACGTCTCAGGCGTCGGAGCGCACGTTACCTGCCCGCATTGCCAAGCCGCGATCACGGTGCCGCAGACGGACCTCGGCCCCGGGACCACGATCGGCGAGTTTAAGATTTCGGCCAAGCTTGGGGAAGGCGGCATGGGGGAAGTCTACCTTGCCCGGCAGATTTCCATGGATCGGAACGTGGCGCTGAAGATCCTGCCGGCCACCCTGAGCAGGCAGAAAGATTTAAGCGCGCGTTTCCTGAACGAGGTGAAACTCCTGGCGAAGCTGGAGCACCCGCACATCGTGATGGCATATGGGGCGGGCGAGGATGCCGGGGTATTGTTCCTGGCAATGACCTACGTGGAGGGCGAATCTTTGGAGGCGCGCCTGAAACGGGAAGGGCCGTTCAGCGAGCGCTCGGCGCTGGCAATCGCCCGCAAACTGGCGCTCGCCCTGTCGTACGCGTGGAACAAACATCAATTACTACACCGGGACATCAAGCCCTCAAACGTTTTGCTGGATCGGGATGGGGAACCGAAGCTGGCGGATTTCGGGCTGGCCAAGAGCCTGAGCGCGGACACGGCGCTGACCATGACGAACATGCTGATCGGCACGCCGAACTACATGAGTCCGGAACAGATCGAGGGCTCGGCGCAGGTGGATACCCGCGCTGACATGTATTCCCTGGGGGCATTGCTCTACAACCTGGTGACGGGCGAAGTGCCGTTTGCGGGGACAAGCGTGATGGAGGTTCTCAGGAAGCAAATCGCGGAACCCCTGCCGGACCCGCGCGAATTCAACGCCGAGCTGAGCGAGGGTTGCGTGATCCTGATGGAAAATATGCTGGCGAAGGACCGGGATGAACGGCCTGGGAGCTGGGAGGCGGTCATCGCGGATATTGACCGGGTGGTGGATGAAAAAAGTCCGACCAAGGCTTTGCCGGAAATGGGGGCTTCCACCTTGATACGGATTCGGGACGTTAAGCGCTTGGCGGAAGTTAAGGGACGCGGACCGCGGAGTGTGAAGACCGGGGGGAAGCCGGGTCCGGGGCCGGTCAAGAGCCAGAAGAACAAGGCGCGGATGAAGGCCTGGGCATGGGCGGGCGCGGGGGTGGGAATACTGGTTTTAATCGTGGGCGGGATCGCGTTGGTCCTGGGGTTGAGCGCGAAGTCAGATCAAGCAGAAGGTAGGGCGAGGGCCTCCGGCCCCGCCGGCGCGTTACACAGTGGCGCCGCTACAACTAATCAATCTGATGGCCAGACGCTGGTTTCCGGACCAGCCGATGCGGCACGCCGTGACACCGCTACAGTTTCAACATCATCCAACACCCCGGCCAAGGTCACTCAAGCTTACCTTGCAGCCTTGGAATATGTGTCGTCGCATGCGGAAGATTTTGACGGCAGTATTGGTCGACTGGAGGAAGTGCGCAAGGATGGGGCGGGCACGGAATATGCGCAGAAGGCGGGCGAACAGATTCGGCGGCTGGAAGCGGAAAAACGCCGGAAAGTGGATGCAGCCTGGCGGGGCTTGAAGCAGGCGGCGGAGAAGCTGGCCGACCAGAAGCAGTATGCCAAGGGCATTTTGCTGCTGGAACAATACGCGGGATTGTACGCGGCGGAGTTGGCGTCGGACCGCAAGCAACTGGCGGAAGAATGGACGGCGAAGGACCAGGCGCAGAAAGATGAGAAGGCAAAACAGCAGGCGGAGAAGGAAGAGAAGAAACAGAAGGCAGAGGTAGAGGCCGCGGAGAAAGGGCGGCAGGCAGCGGCGCAAACCAATTTGAACGCGGCGACGGGAGAAGCGGCGCAAGCAGACGAGACGCGGCAGCGCTTGAATGGCTTGTTGGACAACGCGGCGGAGGACATCCTGAAACAGGATCTGGCCGGTGCGGAGGCGCGGTTGCGCCGCGCACAGGCGGACGCGAAGTTTGCGGCCGTAGCGAATGAACTGGCGGCGGCGGCCCAGTTTGCGCAAGGATTGGGGGATGGCGGGGATCTGATCCTGAAGTCGTTCGAGAGTCAGAAGGGGCAGGCGGTGCGGATACAGATGCACAACGGGACGATGGAGGAGGGCACGGTGCTGGGAGTGGCGGGCGGCAAGGTGCGGCTGAGCCGGACAGTGAGCGGGGGCATGATAGAGAAGCCACTGGCGCCGGCGAACCTCAGTCCGCAGGAGAAACAGCGGCGCCTGGGCGACGCGAAGAACCCGGCGACCATGACAATGCGGGGCCTGCTGGCGCTGGAGGCGAAGGATCGCGCCGGGGCCGAGGCGCTGTTCGCGGCGGCGGGCGCCCTTGAGGAGGCCGGCCAGAGTTCCGGGGTGGCGGCGGCGTTGGCGCGGGTGATGAAAATGACGACGGCGGAAGGGCGTGAACTGGTGGCGCGCCAGGCCTTGCAGGCGTTGGTGAAAATGGCCGGGGTGACGAACGCGGCGGATACGAATCTGGTGGTGCAGGCGGTGGGGGACCAGACGTATTCGTCGAACCAGGTGGTGAAGATTCAGGCGGCGGTGGCAGAGTTCCGGAAGCATTATGGGGAGACTGCGGCGACGAAGACGAATGCCGCGTTGCTGGAGGCGTTGGCGGCGGTGAGCGTTACGCCCGTCGGGTTCATGGCGGTGAACTTTGGCGGAGGCGTGAAACTAGAGATGGTGTGGATCAAGCCCGGGTCATTTATGATGGGCGCAGGGGCGGAGGCGCACCGGGTGCGGTTGAGCAAGGGGTTCTGGATGGGTAAATACGAGGTTACCCAGGAGCAGTGGGAGAAGATCATGGGGAACAAGCCGAGTTCTTTCAAGGGTGCCAACTTGCCGGTGGAGAATGTGAGTTGGAACGATTGCCAGGAGTTTCTCAAGAAGTTGAACGCGCTGTTCGAGAAGCGGAAAGGCAAGCTCGGCAATGGCGAGTTCCGATTGCCGACCGAGGCGCAGTGGGAATACGCCTGCCGCGCGGGAACCAGGACTGTGTTTTACACGGGGGATGCGGATGGCGATCTGGATCGGGCGGGGTGGTATCAAGGTAACGCGGGTGGCGCGACGCATACGGTGGGGCAGAAGGAGAAGAATGCCTGGGGCTTGTATGACATGCACGGCAACGTGTGGGAGTGGTGCGAGGACTGGTTCGGACCGTATGCCGCGGGCGATGCGACCGACCCAACCGGTCCGTCAGTGGGGTCGACGCGGGTTTTGCGCGGTGGCTCTTGGGATCACGCTACCAGGTTCTGTCTTTCTGCGTACCGGTACAACCTCGTTCCTACATTTCGTAACTTCAACATCGGCTTTCGTGTGGTTGTTTCCCATGCTTCGCCCTGAGCAGCTCCGCAGGGCAGGCGCGTTGATGGTTTTTTTAGATTTTACCTTTTTACCATCCGCGCGAAGCGCGGCGGTTTAAAAAATGAATACGCGGCCACCGATTTACACGGGATTATGACCTTTTGGCTTGGGTGCTGGATCGAACGGCAAAATTCCCGAAGAACACTCGTTTCGGACTGGTGCAGAAGATCGAGGGCATTGCCCTGCGATTGCTGGAGTTGAAGCCGTCCGGTTACATACGTTACACCGATGATATCTTATTGTTCGGGGACGACAAGGAGGCCATGCAGGCCTCCCGGGACCGCCTGCTGACGGAATTCACGCGCGAGCGTTTGCGACCACATCCGCGCAAGTGCCGGGTCCACGCTTGCCGTGAGTGGGTTCCTTTTCTGGGGTTCCGTTTTTTTCCGGATCGGGTCCGGGTCTTGCGGGCGAATGCGTTTTCGTTCAAATTCCGGTCTCCACGATAGCCTCCTGATGGGCGGAAATACGTGTGCAAAAATGTGTTGACGCGGACAGACACCTTATGTATGGCATCCCTAAAATGCAACAAATAAGGATAACAAGATATGATTACTTACGATGATCTGCTGGAGCAGAATCCATGGTGGCAAGGAGGACCCTTTGACAAGCCCGGGGCAAGCAACCTGCCGGAGGAGGCAATCCTTCCTCACAGGACCTGCTTCAAGAACATTCAAGAAGGGCTGGAACGCACATTTGTTCAGGTTTTACTTGGCATCCGGCGGGGATAACCTTACGAACACCGTGGCCTTCGCGCTGTGTCATTGAATCGCCGTTCAAACTCACCGACGACGCAGAGAATCTCCTCGAATGATGGTACCTCGCCGAAGAACATTTCGGTTCGCATAGCTTGGTAGTCCTGCCGCCACACTGGCAGTTGCTCGGGCAGCGGAACAAGGCGCAGTGTTCCGTGCCGCAGTGTCGTGTAGTCCATCCACGACCAGCGAAAGAAAATCTCCCGATGTGCTGCGACCCGGTCAAACAATGTGCCGTCAGCCAGGGCATGGTCGGCCACGCCTTGCGTGATGAGCCGCCAGAGGTCGTAATAGTGCCGAACCAGGCGCGCTTTGCGAGGCTTGTCGGGCGGACGGTAGGTTTCCTCATGCAGCAACATCGCCTTCTCCCAGAAAGTGCGCTCCGCCGAAACGGTTTGCACGGCAAATGTGCCGGGATGCAGGATGTCCGGGAAGGCTTCAACCAAGTAGGCTGCCCCGCGGCACGTGTCTCGCCATAGCCCTTGGGCGACGGCGGAAGCCGCGGGGTGCTTCACGTTCGGTCGCAATAAAAGCGACGTTAATTGTTATAAAGCATTTCGGTAATCTTTCAAGATGTCCGGCGCGATCATGCGAAGCGATGAAAATAGAATCTTTTTCCCGACAGAGTCAAGTTCGAGTTTGGACGGATCCGCCACGCTTGTTTCATCGGACAACAAGTAAGGTGCAATCAGGTATTCCGGCACAAAAACACATAGGGCCTTTCCTTTATCATCCATGAGGGCCGCGGCAATATTCAGAACGGTCTCATCTACTTCCAGTTTAGCCAGAATATGAACCTGTGGCGCCCGCGGTTCAACCACATAAAAGCACTGCGGTTTGTGCATCCCGGCTTTTGTGTCCGGATTGTGAGTAAAGCTGTAGGCCCTATCCCCTAGCGCTTCCTGGAACGGTTCCAGGAATAGAATTTTTATCTTTTTTATAATGCCTAAGTTGTTCTGTCCATACTTTCTTGAGACGGGAAGCAGTTTCTCGTCGGCTTCCTTTAAACTGTTGGAAAATACGCCGAACAGATGTTTGTCGTATCTGCCTCCAATCCAAAGGAGTCGGCCCCCCGCCTGGGTATATATTCTCAAGTTTTCTCTTCCCTGCTCGGACACGCCGTAGTTCCCGGCGTAAATTATCAGCGCCGGCATGATAGCCGGCGAAGGAAGGCCTTTTTTCTCCAGATCACGGAGATCCACAGGCCGATACGGAACTCCGCCATTCTTTAGAGTGCGCATGATTGACGCCGTAATCACCGAAGAACCAAAATACAGCTTGGCTTCAGGATAAGCGCTCGACGGCTCAAGCAAGACCCCCACCGCAGGCTTATCCTTTAAAGCGCCTTCCAGAAGCCCCCAATAGATGGAATCGTTTTCCAGGGGCTTGTTCTCAAACCATTTGTTCTCCTGGCTCTGATACTCTTGCCGACACTCTTTCAGAAATTCCGACGTCAGTTCCGGTTCCTGACTGGCCTGAGCCAATTTCCATGCTGTCATAATATCGTCCAATCCCTGCTTGACGCCAAAAACACCGAGTTCCGCCAAGGCTTTCATTCCATTCCGCCGGATCTCTTCCGAGGCATTTTGACCATAGGTTGCAGCAATGGGCGCCGCCCGCCGAGTCATGAATGTCACCGCCGCCAGCTTTCGTTCCATTAACTTTAAAATTGCCTCCTGCGGATCTTCCGAAAAGACACTTGGTTGGTATCCTTTCAATAACTCCTGGCTGATTCGCGCACCCTCTTCAGTCCCGACAACGTCGGCAAAATCAAGACCAATGCCATTCCCCAATTTCATCTTGAAGCCGCCCTGCTTTCCTGACGGGTCAAGCGCATAGGTCATATAGTCAATCAAAGATTCATGATTGCAGGAAACTTCGTCCGCGCAGGTATGCATCCGACAGGCCATCCACATGGCCATCCTTTCAGGATCTTTGTCCCGCATGGCCCGCACAATAAGAATAAAATTAACAGCCAGTCCTGGAAATCTGTGCGCATGCAAATCAAAAGGCGACTTGCACCCATGTAATTTGAGAAAAGCAAGGTCATTATGACTGATGGTAATATATTTCAGTTCTTCCCACGGCGTAAAATCATCCGGGGCGTGCGACAAGTTTACAAACTTCGCTTGATATCCCCCGCCAAGCAAGCCCTTGAGCTCCGCGGGCATAATTGTCAAGGCAAGGCGGTTGACATCATCATGCCCCGGTCCCCAAGCCAACACCGACGAAGAACACAGGGAAAAAAACGGTATCAATAAAAAAAACAATCTGGGACCGGTTAATAAATCTATCTTCTTCATTTTTTAATCCCCCATCACCGGCACAGCGCAAAGCCGCCGACAATACACTCGCTAATGTCCCTCGATCCGCACGTAAAGGTCTTTTGCCTTGCGCAAATCCTCCGGAATGGAGAAAAGATATATGCCGCTTTGAAACCGTCAGCAAGAGAACAGCGATTACCGCCAACCCCGATATTTTTTTCAGCATAATCGAAAATTTAGATTTAACGCCAATGGATTTCACCGGAAACCGTAGGTTGTGCCGGAATGGATCCGCTCATACGCCCCCATGTCCACGATCCCGTAACGGATACGCTTCCTCCCCTCAAAATCAACCGTGTTGGTCATCCAAACCTCGTTCATTCCCGTATTGAGACAGGGGGAATTGTTGTTCAGCCGGAAATTGCCGGTGTCCTTTGCGACAAATCGCGGGTTGGCATCCGTGTTCGCCGTCCCCGTCAAACCGTTGGTCGGCGCGGTACAACTGTTGCTGAACGTGCAGTCAGCAAATGCATAGATATTGGACGTTGTTACCCCAACATTGTGATAGATGATGGAATTGACCACTCTGACCCCGTTGGTCGCAAACAGCCCCGCCCCTTGGGGAGACCCGCCGCTGCTAAGGCTGTTGCTGACAATCGTGCAGTTCTCAAGCAGCGCATTGACTGCGGCCATATATATGCCGCATCCGCCTAATCCGCTCTCACCCCAACCCATGGCGCCCCTGTTATACGCCACCAGGCAGTTCCGAATCCAGACATTTGAGACACCATATGTCACACACAAACCGCCATTTGCTCTCGCGTCACAGTAATTGCTGACAATCGCGCACCGCGAGATCAGCACATTTGTTATAATGCCAGTAATATAACATCCGCCATTATACGACCCGACATTGTTGCTGATCACACACCGCTCAAGGCGGGCGTAGTTGTAGTAACCCCAACCCGCGGGGGCATAAAAACAAATGCCGCCGCCGCTGGCTGAAGAATTCGCGAACACTTGACAGTTGCTGACGATCCCTCCAGTCATGCTGATGCCGCCCCCGCTAGCACCACCGGAATTGCTGGCAATGACCGAGTCCTGAATGACGAAATCGCTCCCATGCCATGCGTAAACACCTGCGCCGTAGATTGGTGAGCCAGTCAACCGGTTGCCCACAATCCGGCAGTTCCTGATCCGGGCGGAACCAGACATCATAATCCCGCTGCCGCCGCTGTCATAAATTCCCGGATAATTCCAGTTCCCGATAATATCGCAATTCTCAACCACGCCGCCGCCGCTCAAATACACTCCAAAACCATAGGCGGGGTTGTTGGGATAGCCCACGGCATAGCCCATGATATTACCCGCGATAACGCAATTTGAGACGAGCCCCGCGCTGCAATACACCCCGGCGCCAAAATTTTCATTGGTCAAATAAAAATTAGTCACGGTGAAGCCTTGCAGACTGCCGGGGCCGGACATCCAGACCCCGCGGAAGTTCACCGTATTGTTGGAGCCGGGGCCGAGGAGCACCGTGTTCGCGGGGTTTGTGCTCCAGGCGCAGATATTGAATTTCTTGTCGGCGGGATTGCTCACCATGGCGGTGAGCGTATAAACACCGTTTGAGACCCAGATCGTGTCGCCCCCGATTGACGCGTTGGTCAGCGCGTTACTGATCGTTAAATAGGGAACACTCCAGCTCGTCCCGGCGTTGCTGTCCGCGCCGTTCGTGGCCACGTACCATGGCCCGGCTGCCCACGCCCCGGCCGCGGCGAGCAACACAAGCGCCAGCACTAAAATCCGGAATACCTGAACTTGTTTAATTATTTTCATCGCCGCCTCATGACATTTATTTGTAATATTTCAGATATCCTGATCCGGGCGGAAAATAAGATGGCGCCTTTTCTTCGATTCCATGGAGGGCGATGGGCCACCATCGCCGTATTCCGGCGGCAGGGGCCTGCCGCCCTCCAAATAATATGCCAAATCATTTTCCGGCCTTTATCAGAAAATCCCTTTTAAAACTCACACGAGGTCAGGAAGTCCAAGGGTAACCTCCGGTTACATTCAGACGGGAATTCTTCCGAGGTATAGCCCTCTTATTGTTCAAGGGTAACCTCCGGTTACATTCAGACGGGAATTCTTCCGAGGTATAGCCCTCTTATTGTTATA
>Ga0247840_10001112_pt1 | contig 53792 bp, 41 predicted proteins | sample LaCruzMarch2015__FD_192404 | JGI IMG/M metagenome (GOLD analysis project Ga0247840, IMG submission 192404) | Freshwater microbial communities from meromictic Lake La Cruz, Castile-La Mancha, Spain - LaCruzMarch2015_17m | ecosystem: Environmental > Aquatic > Freshwater > Lake | place: Spain... | reverse complement strand
ATTTATAGGGAGGTTTACCGCCTTCCACGAAAGCCTCCAGAGAGCCATTTTCAAATTCAGCACAAGAAACTTCCTTTAGGATTTTCAAATCGAGGCTAAGAGGAAGAATAATTTCCGACATTCTAAGTGATTTTTCAAGCTTACAGCCTTTTGCATCAACCAACGTAAAATCGTAATCTCCATCGGCGAGATTAGAAATTTCCTCTTTAACCTCACCTTTATCCCATGTAATCTTATACCCTCCATTACCTCCTGAAGCCAGAATTTTTGCTACTCCATCGGCATTATTGGTAGAAGCGGGTTTAATAATTTGTAGAATAAGATCAAGAGGATCCGGTCCTTTCACCTCTTTTTTTATGACAATAGATTGCAATTTTTCATCGGTCAAGGTAACAGAATATAAACCTGCCGGGACATTTTTTATAGATTGTTCCTTACTTCCCGTACTCCAATTAAACACAAAAGGAGCTTTTCCGCCCTTAGGAACCACCTTGAGGACAGCATCGGCAAGGTCAGGACAACTCAGACCTTTTTCCTCTTCAACTTCCCCCATAACGGCCACTAATTCCTCTGGAACTTCCACTTGATGCACGAGGGTACAACCTTTGGCATCTGTCAGGGTAACCCTATGAAAACCAGCGGAAAGATTTGTAGCCAAAGAATCCTTTTTGCCATTATCCCATGTGTAGGTTACTGCACCAATGGCATTTTCCACCTTGACCACAGCTGAACCATCATTTCCAAGACCGGAGGCAACCTTAAGCGGAGTACCCGTCGCCTTCATCAATATTGGAGAAGGTAATTCAATGGCTGCCTTGGCGGAAAGACCTTCACTATCAGAAATGGTAACGGCATAAATACCACCAATCAGCCCGGAAATAGTCGCACTATTGTCAGCAGGAACGCTCCAATTAAATTGATAAGGCGGTTTTCCCCCTTTGTAAACGAGCTTCAAAACGCCACCTTTAGGATTTAGACAGTCTGGTGCAGTCACTATATCAAGTTTTACACCGATGGCCATTTGATTTTCGTTCACTTCAAATGCGCCAACACCGAAACAATTTTTACTATCCACTACGGTCACAACATGGTTCCCTCCTGAGAGTCCGCCCGTAGCATTTCCTGTCCGTCCATTGTCCCAGGAAACCTGATAAGGTGGTGTACCTCCGGAGACCGTTACTTTTGCCTGCCCATCTGCATTACCTGGAGCACTGGTAGCGGTAAGCGCTTTGGCCTCTACTTTTAATCGGGTATCAGATAAAGTTACCTCAGCACTTTGGGTTACACCGTCTTCACTACTCACTGTAACCCTGTAGGTACCTGGACCCAGTCCAATAGGTGAATTTCCTTTTATGGTATCAGAGCTCCACTTATATTTAAAAGGACCAACACCACCATTCACTTTCACCTGTAGGGCACCGTCCCATTTGCCACTATTGCATGAAATGGGATTAACCACTTGAATACCCACAGCCAGCATCTCCTTTTCCTGAATAACATACATGCCTTTATCTTCCGTACCAATCCATACTCTACCTTCAAGATCAGTCTTTATTAAAGATGAAAACTGAGAAGTAAAATCTTTTTCCGGTCCGTACAGTACAAAAGAATCCTGTTCAACCAAATATTGACTAATGATTTCCGAGGCAAGCCAGGCATTACCTTCTGCATCAAGACCAATAGCCCGCAAATCGCCTTCAATACTTTCCTCTGGAACTAAAATAGGAAGCCATTCCCTTTTACTGTTTAATGGCCCTACCATATTATCACCGAGAATCCAGACTGATTTTCCCTCTATGGAAATATCCTGAAAAGCAAAATCCTTTTCAATGATCTCATATTTTCCACTTTTACCTGTTAATATGCCAAGGTCAGTGGCGACCCAGATTTTATTTGCATCATCAAAACGGATGATATTAATTTTATCGGACCTTAATTTTCCATTTTTAACACTAAAATGTTGGATTAACTTTTTCTCCGACAGGTTTAGTTGAAACAATCCGCTGTTTAGTGTACCTATCCAAAGAGATCCGTCTTCATTATGCAGCGCCATGGTACTAATTTCGTCATCTCCCTGAAAATAATCATTCAAAAGACTATTTATCCATGGTAAATCAATAAAAACTTCACTATTTCCACCCTTAAACTGAAGTAAAGAGGTAGTATTTGGAGGCAAAGTAATTTTCACCGCCTGGGAACTTCCCAAGATTCTATATAGATCTGATTCGTCCGCAATGATAATTTGATTATCAGCACCTATAAAAATATTTGAGATGGCAGCATTTGCAGGAATCCCCTTATTTTTGATGACACTCAAATTTGTTTGAGCCGATAGGAAGGAGCAAAAGACATGGAAAATGCAAATGGTAAAAATACGAAACATAAATCCTTATTAATTAAATACAAATATGATAAAAAAGCGGCTTACTTGTCATATATTTTATAGGAAATAAATGAAAAGGCTCCGATGGATTAACTCAAAATCGGAGCCTTCATTGTGCAGATAGCACATTATTTTTTATTAGTTAACAGACTTTAATCCAGCTTTTACCAATTTTTCATTCAATGATTTTAAAGAATTATTCTGAATATTAAGTTTTGATGTTAACAAGATAGACAATTCTTTAGAAAGTTCTGCGAACACCACATAAGAGGCATCAGTTGGTCTGGCATCGCCTGTTTCAACACTTCTTCGGAGAGAGGAAAGCCGGTTATTTAACTTAATAGGGAAATTTAGTGGATCTTGACCACTTTGATTTTTAACTTGGTAAAGATCTTCCTCAACTTTTTGTAAACCCATAATTACTGCATTCATTTCCTTTATAAGCATTGAATCCTTTACGCCACTTTTTTGATTTTCTAACTGTGGTTTAAGTTTTCTTATCTCTTTTACCGCCTCATTTGCCTCTGATTCCTTCTCTTTAATCTGCATGGCGAGTTGAAATTGCTTCGTCAAATCTTCCAGCGATATACCCTTAAGATTAGGATCCATTTTAATGTCAATTTCATGTGATTGCTCCATTCCATTGGCCTTCACCAACACTTTATATTTGCCAGGAACGGCTTTTGGCCCAACCTGAGGTCTGCCACTCCATATAATCATACCTGGAAAAGTGGTAGCCCCGGCATACCTCAAATTCCAGGAAAAAGTATTAATTCCTTTCGCCGTGGTAGGCTTGGTATTCCCATCTCTTTCCCAATAAGGCACTGAATTATCTTGTTTAAAAACTTCCTGATTCCCTATAAATTTTTGAACCAGTTTACCTGAAGCATCCAGAATGGAAACCTCAACAGAATCGACTTTTTCATTTAAATAATACTGTACATTCAGATTATAAATGCCTCTAATTGGATCCGCAGGTTTAAAAAAATGCAAAGTAGAAGCCGAGGTATTTGCATTTAATTCTCTCAATGGCGCGATATCATCTAATATCCAGAAACTTCTTCCATGCGTCCCGAGAACAACGTCATCATTTTTAATAACTAGATCCCTGATAGGCGTTACCGGAAGATTTAACTGTAAAGATTCCCAATTTTCCCCTGCATCAAAAGAAGCATATACGCCATTTTCAGTACCGAGGAAAAGTAAACCTTTCTTCTTATGATCTTCCCTTATGGATCGGGCAAAATCCTGAGATTTTATACCTTTTATTATTTTAGTCCACGTTTTACCATAATCCGTTGTTTTATATACATAAGGCGCCCTATCATCGACCTGATATCTGTAGGCGGCAACGTAAGCAGTGCCGGGATCATGTTTAGAAGCCTCAATGATACTTACTGTAGAGAATTTTGGTAAATCTTTCGGTGTTATTTCCAACCATGATTTTCCCCCATTTCTGGTGATATGAATTCGCCCATCATCGGAACCCGCCCAAATGGTTTGAATATCATGAAAAGAGGGTGCCAAAGCAAAAACGGTAGCATAAATTTCAGGGCCATTCATATCTTTTGTGATAATTCCCCCTGTTGGACCTAAGGTTTCAGGATCGGCAAAAGTAAGGTCCGGACTAATTTTCTCCCAGGATTGGCCATCATTTGTTGTTTTCCAAACATGTTGAGAACAGGTATATAAAATAGAAGGATCGAGGGGAGAAAAGACAATAGGATAGGTCCATTGCCATCTTTCCGGTAATGAAGAAGCTGGTTCCCCAGAGAAAAATCGAGGGTAAACCTGAATATCCCGCTCCTGACCATTGCTCCTGTCATATCGGGTAAGTAAGGCCCCCTGACTCCCGGCATAAAATAAATCTGGATTGGTAGGATGTGGCGCTATATAACCACTTTCTCCTCCGCCAACCTCATAAAACCAACTCTTATTCCCTTCGTTTAGATGTTTGAACCCCCATCCGTCACTTGGAATCGACAAGGTGGTATTATCCTGTTGTGCACCAGCTACATGGTAAGGTAAATCCATGGTAGTGGTAACATGATAAAGCTGCGACGTTGGATAATCTTCATCTGTCCAGGATTTGCCACCGTTGGTAGAAACGCAGGCTCCTCCATCATTTGAGGAAATCATCCTTTGAGGATTATTTGGATCTATCCAAAGATCGTGATTATCACCATGAGGCACATTGATGTCGATATCAAAAGTTTTCCCTCCATCTACAGACTTATAAAAATTTACATTCAGGCAATAGACCGTTTCAGGATCGAGAGGATCGGCGTAGATACGGGAATAATAGAAGGCACGTTGTCTTAGCTTCCTTTCATCATTCATTTTTTTCCAGGACCAGCCAGCGTCATCAGATCTATATACGCCACCATCATTTGCCTCAACAATAGCATAAAGTCTGTTAGGATTTGCCGGAGAAACGGTGATACCTATTTTTCCGAGGGGTGCAACAGGCAGACCTGGATTTTTAGACAGATCAATCCAGGTATCGCCACCGTCCACTGATTTGTACAAGCGGCAACCTTCGCCACCACCCCACATTTTCCAGGTTTTCCTGTACACCTGCCAGGTAGTAGCGTATAATATTTTAGGATTCGTTTTATCAATGACCAGGTCAGCGGCGCCGGTATTTGCTCCAACATAAAGCACTTTTTGCCAGGTATTACCTCCATCTTTTGATCTAAAAACACCTCTTTCCTCGTTATCTCCGTAGGGATGACCCAGGGCTGCGACGAAAACGATATCAGGATTTGTAGGATGGATTCTGATTCTGGAAATGGACTGTGTTTCTTTAAGACCGAGGTGGCGCCATTTCTTTCCGCCATCTTCCGATTTATACACCCCATCACCCTGTGTAATTGAGCCTCTAAGCTGCGTTTCACCCATGCCTATATAAACTATATCAGGATTAGTTTCAGCGACAGCTACGGCACCGACAGATGAAGTATTGATTTGACCATCAGTAACGGGAAACCATTCCTGACCTCCATCGGTCGTTTTCCAAAGACCACCACCTGTTGCTCCAAAATAGTATTCCAATGGTCTCCCGGGGCTACCGGTTGAACCTAGCGACCTACCTCCCCGGTTAGGTCCAATATTTCTCCATTTCATTTTAGCAAAATGAGAAATATCTGTTTTTGACGTTAACGATTGAGACAATAAAAAGTCCTTATTTTTCCCAATGGTTATCAGCAAAAATAAGACGATAATTTTTTTAGTTAAAAGGGACATGCTATTTTTTTTATCCTCTAAAAATAAGGAAAAATTCTAAATAATTTAATGAAAAAAAATAGACTGATAAAAATAAGGTTTTATAAATGTCGATATATTTAAATACTATTTGACTTATTAAAATATTTTATTTAATTTTAAAATTTTATATAGAAATTATATTTTAAATTTGTTTAGAAAATTAACAACATACAGATTATGGCAGAAAACAATTTAACTGATTTTGAAGCACAAGAACTTTTAAGGCAATATAGTTCTGATTTGAGAAAACTTGAATTCCAACTTCAACAAACCAAATTAGCCATTCATCATTTACAGGGCAGTAGTAATTCATCTGAGAATGTTTCTATCGGAAAAAAGGTGAAGAAAGAGGTTGAAATAATTCAAGCTCCTTTTGAAAAGTCTGATTTTGCCGAACCTAAGGATATGGTAGCTAAAAAATCAACCTCTAAAATTGCTAAAGTAAAGGTATCTAAGCCCAAAGTTGAAAAAGCGACAACGAATAAAAAAGTGCCTGGTTCAAAAGGGAGAAAGTCTCTAAACACTCAATGGGACACGGTGGTTTCAGATAACATGGGCACCAAAGAGAATCCAAAAACGAGCAATGAACTATTGCAGGATTTAATTAATGCCAGAGATAAGAAATATATCCTTGATGAGGGCAACACAAAGTTGATTCAGCGTTTGAATGCATCGTTAACTAAACTTTACAAGCAAAATAAAATTGGAAAGCAAAAAATTGAGGGTAAAAAAGCGTTTGTTTATTTTAATAAATAACTAACTAAGAAACGCTAACTCTTTTAATTTGCTCGTCAATGACGGTACCAATGGGTTTCAAATGTTGAAACCCATTTTTATTTGCAAAAAGAATAAATTCCTCAACATGGAGTTTATCCACAGCTATGAGCAGGCCCCCACTCGTTTGAGGATCGCATAAAATATTTAATTGACTATCCTCTGAAACCTCAATTTTATGCCCATAACTTGCATAATTTCGTTTTGTTCCACCGGGAATGCAACCTTTTTCTAAATAATAATTAATAATCTGTTTATTTAAAATAGGAATAGCATCAAACTCGAGTTGTGCAGAAGTATTTGACGCCTCCATCATTTCTGTTAAATGACCTGCCAAGCCAAATCCGGTAACATCCGTGAGTGCATGGACGTAAGATAAAGCACCTACTTTTTCGCCAAAAACATTTAATTTGGTCATAGATTCTAAGGCAATATTGGCATGCTCACTTAATAATAAGTCCTTTTTTTGAGCTGTAGTCAATATTCCAACACCTAAACCTTTTGTTAGGAACAAGAAATCTCCTGTTTTAGCCCCTCCATTTTTCTTAAGATTTTCTATGCGTACACGACCATTAACCGCCAAGCCAAAAATGGGTTCAGGGCTGTCAATACTATGCCCACCAGCCAGTGGAATACCTGCCAGATTGCAGATCTCTCTTGCACCATCAATCACTTTTCCAGCGATCTCAGGCGGTAATTTATCAATAGGCCAACCCAGTATCGCAATAGCTAAGATAGGAGTGCCACCCATTGCATACACATCGCTAATAGCATTTACCGCTGCAATTCTGCCAAAATCAAAAGGATCATCAACAATAGGCATAAAAAAGTCCGTCGTGCTTATTAGGGCAGTTCCATCACCCAAATCCAATACGGCAGCATCATCTCTTTCTTCATTTCCCACAAGAAGTGCGGGGTTAAAATTATTCTTAACCGACCCTGCCAAAATTTTATCTAAAGTTGAAGGAGATATTTTACAACCGCAACCGGCTCCGTGACTGTATTGTGTCAATTTATAAATCATTTCCATCTGAGAATTTTATTAAAGATTGAGCGACAGCTCGTGTTTCCAAAGTTATGTCGGGAGTAAATAAAAAGCTTCTTGTAAAATCACATTTAAGATTAGCTAAAGGATATGATTTATCATAATAGCGCAGGGCAATAGCACCAGCATTAGATAGATCGCCAGCTTCAAGATAGGCAACGGCAGCCTGAACGTGTTGCCCACCTAGTCTTTTACTAATTTTAACAAATGATTCGATTAATTTAGTCACTGGAAATTCCCCATAAATTTTAACTAAAAATTTTAGTCTTTCCTCAAAAGGGATAACCAGACCTATATATTTTGCCGCTTTGAACTGGTTCCAGAACGCTTCGGGTTGAAAAACTTTACCAATGGATCTCGATTCATTTTCCACCCAAACTCTTTTAGAGGGGTCTAATTGTCTGAACTCGTCGAATAGGTTATTTTCAAATTGTTCTACCGTTGGTTGAATCAATTCACCTAAAGAACCAAAAGCAGAACCTTTATGGTGAGCCAATTTTTCTAAATCAATGATTTGTTCTCCCTCGTCTTTTAACGATTGTAGAATCAAGGTTTTACCTGAACCTGTTGGACCTCCCAGAACGATTAGATTCAGTTTAATTTCATCAAATTGCCGATGAATATATTGTCGGTATGCTTTATAGCCACCTATGATAAGTTTCACCTCAAATCCTGCCATTTCCAATAGCCAGGCCAAACTGGCACTTCGCTGCCCACCTCTCCAACAGTGAATATATATTTTTTTTTCAGGAACTCGCTTATTTGCCCATCGAACATAATCGGCCATTTTAGCACCGACAAACTCAAGACCCTTTAAAAAAGCAAAATCATGCCCTTTCTTTTTGTATAAAGTACCCACTTCAGCCCTTTCCTCATCAGTAAACAGAGGAAATGAAACAGCGCCAGGAATATGACCTTCTATGTATTCCCCCGGACTTCTAACATCTAGTAAAATATTTCCGTCATTCCTTTTAAAAAAATCAGCTATGGTTATTTTCTCCATGCGGCAAAAATAAGCAATTAGCGTCATATCTAAAGGTTTAAAAATGCGGCGAAGTAAACTTTGTTTACAACCTTTTGTTTTGAAAAATAAAAGCATTGGAGAATTTACTTCACACCATAAAATATAGTTATACTGGATATGCCCGATATTTATGGCATGCTATAAATAACCCGTCATGGAACAATTATTTTTATTGGCTTCTGGCAGTTTCTTTCCTGTTTTTAGCATTGGAATGGGCTAATCCCTGGCGAAAAAATCAAGCCCGTTTTAGAAAAGATTTTTGGTTAGATTTTTTCTATTTATTCTTTAATTTTTTCCTTTTCTCATTAGTTATTTATGCTGCATTATCAAGAGTGGTAGTAAACTTTTTTAATGATGCTTTTTATCAAATATTTAATGTAGAGCTAACCTCTTTCAATCCATTGGTTGGTGCACCACTCTGGTTTATTTTACTGATAGGATTTATTATCAGGGATTTCATACAATGGTGGATTCACCGATTACTGCATAAAGTTCCTTTTTTATGGAAATTTCACCAAGTCCATCATTCTGTTGAACAAATGGGATTTGCTGCCCATTTAAGATTTCATTGGATGGAAACCATAGTTTACAGAACCATTGAATACCTGCCTTTGGCGCTTCTGGGCATAGGATTGTACGATTTTTTTATTATTCATCTATTCACCCTGGCCTTTGGGCATTATAATCACGCGAATATTTCTATTCCCGGAAAATTTGTTGGTTTATTTCTTGCCGTTTTAATAGGAACAGCTGTCGTTACGTCTAGTTTTGATATTACTATTTTGAAAGACGCTAATTTATTTACCTCGGTATCTGCTTTTATACTTATTTGTCTTTCAGGTTATTACATATTGGGGCCTCGGGTAAAGTATATATTCAACAGCCCTGAAATGCACATTTGGCATCATGGTTTTGACATGCCTGAGGATAAACCAAATGGTATAAATTTTGGACTGACCTTAGCCATTTGGGATTATCTTTTTAAAACCAATTATATGCCATATAATGGCAGAGATTTAAGATTGGGATTTCCTGGAATAGAAAAATTTCCCCAACATTTTAGTGGGCAGTTTATTCATGGAATCTTCAGGCAGAAAAATTAAATCAAACCTTTTTTCGTCGATCTAACGATTTTTGCTGGACAATTTCCTGGACTGATTTACCTTTTATCTTGCTATCCAGCCAGGATATAATATCTAAATATAAAAAAGGTCTTTTTTCATAAGGATCCAGTTCTAATTGTTCCAATCTCTGTCTTAGGCTAAGGAATTCTTCTTTGATACCTGCTGCCTGGATTCTCGGAAGTTTTCTTATAAATCTGAAAATCTCTTTGTGTACGGCACTGAGTTCTTCCATTTTGCTTAAAAAACGATAAACCGATTTAACCTGATATTCTACTAATTGTGCATTTCCAAGTTCATAATGAGCAATTAAACTTAAAATTCGGGCGTAAATCTGTATGTCCGTTCTGTAATCTGAATTTTTCTCATTTAAAATAAGATTTAAATAAGTTATGGCATTTTTATTTTCACCTGCCCCAAAATATAAACAGGCAATTCTATAATAAAAAACCATGATTCGGTGATTATCCCAATTGTACTGATCACTATCTATCAGCTCCATCAATTCAGGGATAATCTGAATACCTTCTGTAAAACTCCCCTCTAGAAAATGCTTTTTAATCAGATGATTATACTTGAAAAGGTAGTAATTACCTTCCATATTCATTTCCTTCTCCAGTTGGTAAAAATTTGGAAAAACTAATAATTTTTTCAGGACTTCACAATATTTATCATATTGCCACATATTAAATAAAGCTGTCAATAAGTTGTGAAGACCTTTTAAATACAAAATACCATGAATGAGAATTATTTCCTCATTTTTTTCAAAAATAGAGACCCATCTGGAGGCATATTTATAGCAGTAAGGAAAATCTTGTGTCATGTGATAAAACCAAACATGAGCCTGGTCGTGATAAATCTTTGACATAAAATCAAGTTCCGCATAAGGTACGTTGGGTAATTTTGCATTAAAAAATAGTTTGACCATTTCATAATCTTTAAAATTACGAACGAATCCTATTTTCAAATAAAGACCATATAGTTGGAGGGAAAGATTTGAAAATTGATGATTATTTTTGATAACCTTTAATAATTCAATGGTTTCATTCGTAATGATATCAGCTCTTCCCTCAATGCTTCTGGTAATATATTGTCCTTCAATGTGCTTTTCAAACTCAAGAATTTCAAGCGATAAGGAGCTAAACTCGGCTTGTTTTGCTTTTAATTTGGCCTTATCCAACATATCGAGAGCCTGTCTGTAAAGACCTTTATTATACAAGACACGCGCACAATCCAATAATTCTCTGATATGTATATCCAGAGAACTCTTTGTACTTAATAATCTAAGGCTCGTAAGTAGTTGTTTATAAAGATGGGCTTTCAGATTAGAAAGCTGTGTTTTTTTTATTTCTGTTATTTTTTTTAAAATATGATCCTCGTCATATTCACCCTTTTTTTCAAGAAAATCAAATAGTTGAAGGAATAAAATATCTTCTGAATTTTGATTGCGTTTAACAAACAAGCGAAAATGTCGTTTTTCTGCTCTGGACAGTGAATTAATCAACGTCACGAGATCATCAGTTTTTTGTTTGGGCATTGTAGAATTTATTTTTACAATTTACACAATTTCAAATTATTAATCACTATTTTGCTCTTTGTTAAGGTGTATTAAAATAGATTATTGAACCTATAACGGCCGAAGAGGTTAGGTAAATTTACGTTCTGCAAACATACAAAATACTACGCACATGGATAATCGCATATATATCTTCGATACCACACTTCGAGATGGGGAACAAGTTCCCGGTTGTAAACTTAATACAAATCAAAAAATTGATATTGCATTAGAGCTCGAAAGATTAGGTGTCGATGTCATTGAGGCGGGCTTTCCCATTTCAAGTCCTGGCGATTTTGCTTCTGTGGAGGCTATTAGTAAAGCTGTTTCCTACCCTATAGTTTGTGGACTTACCCGAGCAGTTGAAAAAGATATCAAAGTGGCGGCCGAATCCTTAAAATATGCAAAAAGACCAAGGATACACACTGGGATTGGGACCTCTGACTCTCATATTATCCATAAATTTAATACCACAAGAGAAAAAATAATTGAAAGAGCGGTATCGGCGGTAAAATATGCCAAAACCTTTGTTGAGGACGTAGAATTTTATGCAGAAGATGCAGGAAGAACGGATAATGTTTTTTTAGCAGAAGTAATTGAAGCTGTTTTAAAAGCTGGTGCCACCGTTTTAAATATTCCTGATACCACCGGTTATTGCCTTCCAGAGGAATATGGTCAAAAAATAGCTTATCTCCGCGATAATGTTCCAGGTATTGAAAAAGCCATTCTTTCTACTCATTGTCATAATGATTTGGGTTTGGCAACAGCTAACTCCATTGCAGGCGTTTTAAATGGCGCCAGACAAATAGAATGTACCATTAATGGTATTGGTGAAAGAGCAGGTAATACTGCGCTGGAAGAGGTAGTTATGATTATGAAACAACACCCCTATCTCAATTTGATTACGGGTATTGAAACAAAATTATTAAATCCGATAAGTCATTTGGTAAGGGACAAAATGGGTATGCCCGTGCAACCCAATAAAGCCATTGTGGGCGATAATGCTTTTGCTCATTCATCGGGCATTCACCAGGATGGAGTTATAAAGCAAAGAGATACTTATGAAATCATGGATCCTCGTGATGTAGGTGTTGATACCTCAAAAATTGTTCTTACAGCAAGAAGTGGCAGGGCAGCTATTGCCTATCGATTCAAACAAATAGGGTTTGACCTGACCAAAGATGAACTGGATTTAGTTTATTCCTTATTCTTGTCTGTTGCCGACGCTCAAAAAGAGGTAATAAACGAAGATTTGGAAAAATTAATAGCAAAAGTAAGAGTAAATTCACCTGTTTAAATAAAAAACGTTCTATCATGGCTAAAACCCTGTTTGACAAAATTTGGGATAATCACGTAGTAAATACCGTAGAAGGTGGAACAGCGGTATTATATATCGATCGTCATTTTATACACGAAGTTACCAGCCCTCAGGCATTTGACGGCCTGGCTTCCAGAAATATACCTGTTTTCAGGACGGCTCAGACGATTGCCACTGCCGATCATAATGTTCCAACAGAAAATCAACATTTACCTATTAGCGAACCATTATCCAAGTTTCAGGTAGATAAATTGATAGAGAACTGTGATAAATATGGTGTTTCCCTGTATGGTTTAGGTCACCCCTATCAAGGTATCGTGCACGTTATAGGCCCGGAATTGGGTATCACTCAACCCGGAATGACCATAGTGTGCGGCGATTCTCACACTTCCACGCACGGCGCATTTGGTTGTATTGCCTTTGGTATCGGTACCAGCCAGGTAGAACAAGTGCTTGCTTCTCAATGTCTTTTACAATTGAAGCCAAAGCAAATGCGCATCAATGTAGAAGGTACGCTTCACCAGGGCGTAACGGCAAAAGATGTCATTTTGTATATTATTTCAAAACTAACCACCAGCGGTGGAACCGGTTATTTTGTTGAATATGCAGGAAGTACTATCCGGAACCTCTCTATGGAGGGTCGGATGACAATCTGTAATATGAGCATTGAAATGGGTGCAAAAGGTGGCCTGATTGCCCCTGATGAAAAAACTTTTGACTATGTAAATGGTAAAAAATACGCCCCCAAAGATACCGCATTTGACCAGGCAGTAAGCTATTGGAAAACACTGCCTACCGATGAGGATGCCTCCTTTGATGTAGAATTTACTTTCCAGGCAAGTGATATCATGCCTATGGTAACTTACGGAACTAATCCGGGTATGGGTATGGGTGTAAGACAATCAATTCCCCAACCACTGGATCCTGCCAACAGAAATAGTTTCGATAAGTCGCTAGCATATATGGGTTTACATGCTGGAGAATCTCTTTTGGGAAAAGAAATTCAGCATGTTTTTATTGGTAGTTGTACCAACTCAAGGATGGAAGATTTGCGATTGGTTGCCGAATATGTGAAAGGGAAACAAAAAGCGCCGCATGTAAAGGCTATGATTGTGCCAGGCTCAAAACAGGTCGAGGCACAAGTTATTTCGGAAGGTCTTGACCTTATTTTTAAAACAGCTGGCTTTGATTTTAGAGAACCTGGCTGTTCTGCCTGCCTTGGTATGAATGAAGATAAAATTCCAGCGAATGAATATTGTGTTTCTACCTCTAATCGTAATTTTGAAGGACGACAGGGACCGGGTGCGCGCACTATTTTGACCAGTCCATTAATGGCCGCAGCGGCAGCGATTAATGGGAAAATTATTGACGTAAGCCTCGATTAAACCAGCCTAATTTTACTCATGGAAAAATTTACTCTATTACAATCTACCGCCGTTCCTCTTCCTATTGAGGATATTGATACCGACCAGATTATTCCCGCCAGATTTCTAAAAGCAACAACACGCGAAGGCTTTGGAGATAATTTATTCAGAGATTGGCGGTATCATCCCGATGGTAGTCAAAAATCTGATTTTATTCTGAATAACCCTATCTATAAAGGAGCCATTCTAGTGGCAGGTAGAAATTTTGGTTGTGGATCCAGTCGTGAACACGCTGCCTGGGCCATAGCTGATTATGGATTCAAAGCGGTGGTATCAAGTTTTTTTGCTGATATTTTTAAAGGCAATGCACTTAATAACGGCCTTCTTCCCGTTACGGTATCCGATAGTTTTTTAAATAAAATATTTGAGGCAATTGAAAATGACTCCAATGCCGGACTTGAAATAAATCTTGAAACCCAATCTATTTCCATTTCAAATAGTTCAGAAGTAGAATATTTTGAAATGGATCCTTATAAAAAAATATGTCTGTTGAACGGGTACGATGATATTGACTTTCTGTTGAGTCAAAAAGCAATCATAAGCACCTTTGAAGAAAACAACCGCTACCCTTTTAATCCAATAAACTAACTATGGAAAAGAATATAGCCGTTCTCTCCGGTGATGGCATCGGCCCGGAAGTCATTGAACAAGCCTTAAAGGTGTTATCTGCCATTGAAACAAAATTTAATCATACGTTCCATACTCAATTTGCTTTGGTTGGCGCCATAGCCATAGATAAAACTGGAAATCCACTTCCCGAAGAAACGCTTGACATCTGTTTACAAAGTGATGCAGTGCTTTTTGGCGCTATTGGTGATCCCAAGTATGACAACGACCCCAGTGCTCCCGTGAGACCGGAACAGGGCTTACTTAAGCTTAGGAAAAGTTTAGGTTTATTTGCCAATGTCAGACCCGTCACTACCTATCCAACACTTTTGTCGTTGTCTCCTTTAAAGGAAGAAAAAATTAAAGGGGTAGATTTTGTTATCTATCGTGAATTGACCGGGGGTATTTATTTTGGTGAAAAAGGTAGAAAGGATGATAAGGCTTATGACCATTGCGTTTATTCCAGAGAGGAAATCGCCAGAATCACCATCTTAGCCTTCGATGCTGCCAGACTTAGACGAAAAAAAGTAACCTTGGTAGATAAAGCCAACGTATTGGAAACGTCAAGACTTTGGCGCGATGAGGTAAAGCGTATTTCAGCCCAATATCCCGATGTGGAACTTGATTTTCTATTTGTGGATAATGCTGCCATGCAAATCATTCAGTTTCCCTCTCAATTTGATGTTATGCTCACTGAAAACATGTTCGGTGACATACTAAGTGATGAAGCAAGTGTTATTACAGGTTCTATGGGATTATTACCCTCCGCGTCGGTCGGTGCAAAAACATCGCTGTATGAACCCATTCACGGATCTTATCCTCAGGCCACAGGCTTAGATATTGCAAATCCTATGGCAACCATTTTATCTGCGGCTATGATGTTAGATTCATTTAATCTGCATACAGAGGCTGAAGTTATCAGAGAAAGTGTGAAAAACCTATTGGAGAGTGGTTATGGTACCGCAGAATTGCAATTGCCCCATTCTTGTAAATGTTCCGAAATTGGTGATCTTATAGCAGCAAAAATATTGGCTTTATAATTTTATCCTCCTTCTTACTATTTTCTAGTTGTTTGTTTTGAACGACTTTTCATCTTTTGCGTTTAAAGATTAAAATACCGTTTTATGGAAAACGATTCAAAGCAAGTTTGCCTGAATAACAAGGATATACATTTAGCAGATATTGCGAAAAAAGTTTTTAACAAAAAAAGGATTACGCCGGAAGAAGGATTATACCTTTTTGAACATGCCTCTCTTGGTTACTTAGGTACCTTAGCTAATTTTATTCGTGAAGAGAAAAATGGGAATAACACTTATTTTAATAGGAATTTTCATATTGAGCCTACCAATGTTTGTATTTATACCTGTACTTTTTGCTCCTATTCCCGATTAATAAAAGAGAGAAAGGACGGCTGGGAATATACCCTCGATGAAATGATGGATATAGTCCGAAAGTATGATCAGGAACCTGTTACAGAGGTTCATATTGTGGGAGGTGTTCTTCCAAAATATGATGTTTCATTTTATGCTAAATTGTTTAAAACGATAAAAAAACATCGACCCGATCTACACATAAAGGCCTTAACTCCCGTCGAATACCATTATATTTTCAAGAAAGAAAAAATTAGCTATGAAGAAGGCATGGCACTCATGTTGGAGGCAGGTCTTGATTCTATGCCAGGTGGAGGTGCTGAAATTTTTCACCCTGAAATAAGAGACCAGATTGCTGGTGGTAAATGTTCTGGTGAAGAATGGTTGAGAATTCATGAAATATGGCACGATTTAGGTAAAAAATCTAATGCTACCATGCTTTATGGACATATTGAATCCTATTTTCATAGAATAGATCATCTTGAAAAATTAAGGAATTTACAGGATAAGACGGGTGGATTTCAAACGTTTATTCCCTTGAAATTTAGGAATAAAGATAATCAATTGTCTCACCTGAAAGAAGTTAGCGCACTGGACGACCTTCGAAATTATGCGGTGAGTCGCATCTATCTCGATAACTTTGACCACATCAAGGCTTATTGGCCCATGATTGGTAGGAATATGGCTCAATTATCTCTGTCATTTGGTGTCGATGATATTGACGGAACCATTGATGATACTACAAAAATATACAGTATGGCGGGGTCAGAAGAACAAACCCCCTCTCTAAGTACCCGCGATCTGGTCAATTTAATAAAAGCGGTAGGGAAACATCCTTTAGAACGGGATACACTTTATAATGTCCTTCATGATTACACTAACGAAACCTTTAAGGAAGATGAAGTAATTAAAGGTTATGTCTCTTTACCCGTTGTTAATAACTAATAAATGAATAAAAATATTTATATACTTCGTCACGGAGAAACAGAGAATAATAGACTTGCCATCGTTCAAGGGTCGGGTATTGACGGAACGTTAAATCAGAAAGGGGAAGAACAAGCGAAGGCATTCTTTAAAAAATACCAGGAAATTCCCTTTGAATTGGTGGTAACATCGACCCTTCAAAGGACGCACCAAACGGTTAAATCCTTTATTGATAAAGGCATACCCTGGGTGCAATTACCTGAAATCAACGAAATGAACTGGGGCATTCATGAAGGAAAATCGTATGCAACCTGGATGGAGCAACCCTACAAAGAAGCTATAACGGACTGGCAGAGTGGTCATTATGAGACAAGGCTTGAAAATGGGGAGAGCGCTGCGGAACTAGCCGCAAGAATGGAGGTGTTTATGCAATGGCTTGAAAGCAGAGAAGAATCCACCATTTTAGTTTGTAGCCATGGTAGAGCAATGCGCTGTATGATGACTTATTTTTTTGGACTCCCCGTATCGGAAATGGAAAAATTTAGCCACAAAAATACCGGTTTATACCAATTTTTAAAAGATCAAAATGGCTTTAATTCTGTTTTAATGAATGATATAAGCCATTTAAATTCCGACAATGGCTTTCCCTTCTAATCAATTATCAGAAAAAATTAATATTGCAGCGGTAAGCTATTTGAATACCAAACCTCTATTATATGGTTTATTGAATAGTCCTTTGGCGGGAAAAATCAACCTAATGCTGGATATTCCGTCTGCCTGTGCCAGCAAAATGATTTATGGAGAGGTAGAACTAGCGCTTATTCCCACCGCTGTAATTCCTCAAATACCTAATGTCACTTTGTTTTCCAATTATTGTATTGGTGCTCAAAACAAAGTGAAAACAGTTGGCATTTTTTCCTATAAACCTATTGATCAACTAGATACCTTAATTCTTGATTTCCATTCCCGAACATCTGTTCTCCTTGTTCAAATTTTATTAAAAGAGTTCTGGCAACAAAAACTCTATTTCATAGCAGGCCAACCAGGATTTGAAAATCATGTTTCTGAAAATACCGGCCTTCTTATCATTGGGGACAGAACGATGGGCCTGCACGAAAAATATCCTTATTTTTATGACTTAGGTGAAGCCTGGCGGGAACATACTTCCCTACCCTTCGTGTTTGCTGCCTGGGTAAGTAACCATAAAGTAGAGGAAAATTTCGAAGACGATTTTAATAATGCCCTCAGTGCAGGATTAGCAGCTATACCCGAGCTACTCTTGCTCTTACCCGATTCACCCACCGGTTTTGACTTAAAAAGTTATTTTTCAAATAATATATATTATCATTTAGATGAAGATATGAAAGCGGGAATGTCCCTGTTTTTTGAAAAATTAGACCAATATTCAAATCACTTATTTCAATAATTATCATGAATGAAATCATTCTGGGAGGTGGCTGTTTCTGGTGTCTTGAAGCTGCCTTCCAATTACTTAAAGGTGTAGAATCTGTTCAATCTGGCTATGCAGGTGGAACTAAAGAAACCGCTAATTATAAGGAGGTATGTTCAGGAAAAACAAGTCATGCCGAGGTGGTTAAAATAATTTACGACCCGGAGATAATCAGTTATGATGACCTTTTGCGGGTTTTTTGGCAAATCCATAACCCTACCACGCTTAATAAACAAGGGAATGACGCGGGGCCTCAGTATCGGTCTATCATTTTTTATGCCGATGAGGAAGAGAGGGAAATAATTGAATTATCTATCGAAAAGGAAGCAAAACCTATCTGGGGATCCAATATTGTAACCTTCATAGAAAAAAGTCAGGAATTTTATCCGGCAGAAGGAGAACATAACAACTATTTCCAAAAAGTAGGTGATCGAAATCCTTACTGTACTTATGTAGTTAAACCAAAAGTGACCAAAGTCATTGAGAAATTTAGCGATAAGTTAAAAAACTTATAGAATAGTTGGCGTAAAATGCCGCATATTTGTCTATCTTGGAAAATAAGGTGGGTAGATTTATACTAAATAAGATATTTATCATTGATATTTGTTGAAAAATACTAAAAATGAAGGTAGGAATAGTAAAAGAGAGCAGAGATCCCCGGGTAGCCATTGTGCCCGACACTCTTTCTAAATTGTCTGCATTAGGCGTTTCTGTGATTATGGAAGCGGGTGCTGGTGATGAATCCTTTTTTTCTGATAATGATTATGTTGGGGCAACGGTATTGAGCCGAGATGAAGTCCTAAAACAAGCGGACATTATCGTTACATTCAATCCATTGTTGCAGGAAGAATGGAAAATGGTCAATCAAAATGCCATAATGATATCCCAATTTGCACCATTTGCTGATGCAGAGGCAGTTCCGAACTTATTAAAGGAAGGAAAGAAGGCATTTAGTATGGATATGATACCCAGAACTACGCTGGCTCAATCAATGGATGTTTTATCCTCTATGGCCTCCATCGCAGGCTATCAGGCAGTACTGGTTGCCGCAGCAAAACTTCCCCGGTATTTACCTATGTTGATTACCGCAGCAGGAAGTATAAAACCATCTAAGGTTTTGATTTTAGGCGCAGGGGTTGCGGGACTACAAGCTATTGCCACGGCAAAACGTCTGGGTGCGATTGTGGAGGTATTCGACACCAGAATGGCTGTAAAAGAAGAGGTACAAAGTTTAGGCGGTAAGTTTATTGAGGTTGAAGGAGCAAAAGACGATAAAAGTGCTGGTGGATATGCTGTAGAGCAAACGGAAGAATTCCTCGCACGCCAGAGAGCTGAAGTTCAGGCCAGAGCTATAAAATCAGATATTATTATTACCACAGCTCAGGTAAGAGGCAGAAAAGCACCTATTTTACTGGAAAAAGAAACGGTAAATCAAATGAGAGCGGGTTCTGTTATCATTGATCTTGCGTCATCTACCGGTGGAAATTGCGAGCTTTCAAAAGACAATGAAACGATTGTTGTGAATGGAGTAACCATCATTGGAAATTCTCAGTTGCCCGCACAAATGCCTCAGGACGCAAGTTTCCTATATAGCAACAATGTCTTGAATTTCTTAAAGACTATGGTTCGGGAAGGTACTCTACATGCTGATTTCAATAACGAAATCATTAAAGGTGCTTGTATAACCCCTGAGTTATTCGTTTAATTTTATAAAATAACGATTTTTTATGGAAAATTTTTATGGCTTTTTTTTAGATAATTTGCTGATAATATACTTATTAGCTTTTACTGTTTTATTGGGATTTGAGATTATAGCAAAAGTTCCAACCGTTTTACATACCCCATTAATGTCAGGTTCCAATGCCATAAGCGGCGTGGTTGTGATAGGGGCTATCTTATTGGTTCGTTTAACAGATCCAACAGATTACCTTACTCTTTCTCTTGGATTTGGAGGAATCATATTAGGTATGATTAATGCGGCAGGAGGATTTGTAGTTACAGACAGAATGCTTGAAATGTTTAAAAAGAAAAAGAAATAATACCATGCTACTTACTTTTATTATAGAAATTTTTTTCCTGTTAGGTTCCATTGGCTTTATTTGGGGACTTCGATTGATGAGTTCACCAGATACAGCTAGAAAAGGAAATTTTTATGCCGGCGTTGGTATGACCCTGGCTATTATCGCGGCTTTGATTATGCCGTTGGAAGGCAATGTTCCAAATAATTATCTTTGGATTTTTGCAGCGCTTATTGTTGGTACCATTATTGGATATTATTCAGCAATAAAAGTGGCTATGACATCTATGCCTCAAATGGTTTCCGTTTTCAACGGATTAGGTGGCGCATGTGCTGTGGTATTGGGGTTAGCTGATGTTATACATTATTATGACGGAACCAAGGTAGTAGATACGCTTGGTTTTTTAACCGTCCTGTTAACCTTGTTTATTGGTGGCGTCGCTTTTACCGGAAGTATTTTTGCTTACGCCAAATTGGAGGATCTTGTTGACGACAAAAAGGTAACCTTACCCAAACACAGTGTTATAAATATGATAATGCTTGCTGGTCTCATTGGATTAGGTGCCTATATCTTAATACAAGGTGAAGCCATAGGGATGGAAGCCGCGATTGTTTTCCTTGTTATTTCATTAATCTATGGCGTTAGTTTCGTAGCCCCTATTGGTGGAGCCGATATGCCTGTCGTTATTTCCCTACTTAACTCACTTTCTGGCCTTTCTGGTGCCGCAGCAGGTATTCTATTCGATAGTCAGTTCATGGTTGTTGGTGGTATTTTGGTGGGTGCATCCGGTACTATTTTGACGGTAATGATGTGTAATGCGATGAACCGTTCCATCTGGAATGTTTTAATTGGTGGTTTCGGTGGAACTTCAGCTGTTGGTGCAACCGCAACTGGTGGAACGGTTAAGGAAATTTCCTTAAATGATGCTGCCATACAACTCTATTATTCTCAATCAGTTATAATTGTACCTGGTTACGGATTAGCCGTTGCTCAGGCTCAAAAAATTTGTAAAGAAATTGATGATCAGCTTTCAGCCAATGGCGTTGATGTTAAATACGCAATTCATCCCGTTGCCGGTAGAATGCCTGGTCACATGAACGTACTTTTAGCAGAAGCTGATGTACCTTATCCAAAATTATTAGACCTTGACGAGGCAAACAGTGCCCTAAGTTCCGCCGATGTTGCCGTTATTGTAGGTGCAAATGACGTGGTAAATCCAGCGGCAGAAAATGATCCTGGAAGCCCCATTTATGGTATGCCTGTTCTAAAGGTATGGAACGCCAAATCGGTTATTGTTCTGAAAAGAAGTATGCGGTCTGGCTATGCAGGCATTGAAAATCCTTTGTTTTTTCACGACAGAACTAAAATGTTGTTTGGTGACGCAAAGGATGTTCTTGGTAAATTAAATAGTGAAATTAAATCTCTTTAAATATTAAAATCATGGATTGGATTGTTGCAAATTATTTATTGGTTTTGTTGGGTATTTTTGTATTCATGTCTGGCATGTTTACCATCAAACAACAGACAGTAGCCATACTGGAAAGATTTGGTAAATTCCACAGCATTAGAAAGCCCGGATTACATTTTAAAATTCCTGGCGTGGATAAAATTTCCGGAAAAATTTCTTTGAAAATCCAACAGTTGGATGTGAATGTCGAAACAAAAACAAAAGACAATGTATTTGTAAAAATCAAAGTATCCGTGCAGTTTAAAGTCTTGGAAGAGAAAGCTTACGATGCTTTTTATAAGTTAGATAACCCTACCGAACAGATTACAGCTTATGTGTTTGATACCATTCGCGCTGAAGTACCAAAATTAAGATTGGATGATGTTTTTGAAAGAAAAGATGATATCGCTGTAGCTATTCGAAGAGAACTCGAAGAAGCTATGAATACTTACGGTTATGGTATAGTTAAAGCATTGGTTACAGATATTGACCCTGATCATGCCGTTAAAAATGCGATGAATAGAATCAATGCCGCAGAAAGGGAGAAAATCGCCGCTGAATATGAGGGAGAATCAGAGCGTGTTAAGATTGTTGCTAAAGCGAGAGCTGATGCTGAAAGTAAGCGATTACATGGACAAGGTATTGCTGATCAACGCCGGGAAATTGCCAGAGGTTTAGAGGAATCTGTTCATCTTTTAAATAAGGTGGGAATCAATTCTCAAGAAGCCTCTGCATTAATCGTTGTAACACAACATTATGACACGCTGCAATCTTTAAGTGAAAAGGTGAATAGCAACCTTATTTTGTTGCCAAATAGTCCCACGACAGCAAGTGATATGTTAAACTCAACCATTACGTCATTTGCTGCTTCTCACCAACTTGGGGAACAACTTAAACTTAAGAATCCAATGCCAAAATTGGAAGAAAAGATTATCTTGAAAGAATAAATTTTTGAACCGAATTATTGATTTGAAACTAATCTACTTATGCACAAATTAATCATTACGCTTGGCCTTTGTTTGTTATTCATACAAATCCAGGCACAAGAAGATCCCTCAAAGGATCCAGCTGCAGCGGCAAAAAAACCGGCTAAGGCAAAATCTTTTTCCGATATTATTCCAGCGGACGCTGTTACTGACGCCGGACTATTTACCATTCACAGAGTGGGACAAAAATACTTTTTTGAAGTTCCAAAAGTGATTTTGGGCAGGGATATTCTTGTTGCCAGCGTAATTTCGGGGCATGTAAAGGGACTTAATTTCGGTGGTGCCGGTATGCGTTCCAGACCTCAGCAGATTGTTCGCTGGTATATGCAGGACGACAAAGTTTTATTGAAATCCGTGACTTACGACGCTATTGCAGATCCTTCTCTACCTGTAGCAAAAGCGGTTCAACGAAATAATTTTGAGCCTATTATCATGGTTTTTGATCTTGCTACTATGTCAAAAGATTCCAGTGCCGTTGTTTTCGACGCTACTAGTTTATTCACTTCTGACATTCCCATGATTGGTCCACTTACTAAGGCTGAAAAAAGGACTTTTGAAATACAGGCGTTAGATGCAAAGAGATCTTACGTAACAAGTATGAAGAGTTATCCTCAAAATACAGAGGTAAGGCATGTACTTACTTTTACGGGAACTAACATACCTGATAATCAGTTGACTAATACGCTCAGCATTGAAATGAATCAATCATTTATCTTATTACCTGAAAAGATTTGGCAGCCAAGATTTTTAGATGAACGCGTAGGTTATTTTTCTCTTTCTAGAACTAATTATGGTTTGGATGAGCAGAGAGCGGCCAATCAAACATTAATTACCCGATGGAGACTGGAACCTAAAGACCCAGCTGCTTATTTCAGAGGAGAATTGGTTGAACCTATAAAACCTATTATATATTATATCGATCCGGGTACACCTATGGAATGGCGTCCTTTCCTTAAGAAAGGTATAGAAGATTGGCAGGCTGCTTTTGAAACAGCGGGTTTCAAAAATGCAATCATAGCCAAAGACCCTCCAACACCGGAAGAAGACCCTGAATGGTCTCCTGAAGATGTTCGCTACTCTGTGATACGTTATATTACTACTGATATTCAAAATGCCGTTGGACCCCATGTCCATGACCCAAGATCTGGCGAAATCATTGAATCTGATATCTTATGGTATCATAATGTGATGAACCTACTTAGAAACTGGTTCTTTATTCAAACCGCAGCGGCTAATCCTGAGGCAAGAACGCCTAAATTTAAGCAGGAATTAATGGGTGAATTAATTCGCTTCGTTGCAGCTCATGAGGTAGGTCATACGTTAGGATTACCCCATAATATGGGTTCAAGCTCTGCTTACTCCGTTGATTCCCTTCGAGCACCTGGTTTCGTTCAAAGAATGGGCGTTGCTCCTTCTATTATGGATTATGCCCGTTTTAATTATGTGGCTCAACCACAGGACAAAGGTGCAGGTTTTTATGCCGCCGTTGGGCCTTATGACAAATGGTCTATAGAATGGGGATATAGACTTATCAAAGATACCAGTGATCCGGAAAAAGAGAAACCTACCCTAAATACATGGATTCTTAATAAAGCTGGTAATCCTATTTACCGCTATGGTCAACAGCAGTTTAATACTATTGATCCAAGTGGTCAGACAGAAGATATTGGCGATGATGCTATAAAAGCTTCTGATCTAGGCATTGAAAACTTAAAGGTCCTAACCAGTAAATTAATTGACTGGACAGTAAAACCAGGTGAAGATTTTGCCGAACTTGCTGAACTTTATACCAATATGGCTGGACAATTTCGCCGTTATATGGGTCACGTTGTAAATAATGTAGGTGGTACCTACGAATATGACAAAACGGGAGAACAAAAAGGTCCTGTTTATGTAAACGTTGCCCGCGAAAAGCAAATTAGAGCTATGCAATTCTTCGATCGCCAGTTGTTTACTACTCCTTATTGGATGATTAACGACGATATTCTTGGCAAAATTGAGGGATCTGGTACAATGGACAGAATAAGATCTCTTCAAACTTCTACACTAAGCGCGCTCTTTGCCCAGGATAGAATGAAAAGATTATCAGAACAGGCAGCATTACAAGGAAAAAAAGCATATAGCTTAAGTGACCTGTTTATCGATAGTAAAAAAATGATTTTCAGAGAGTTAGACTTACATACTGTACCTGATCCATATAGAAGAAATCTCCACAGAGCATTTCTTGATAAGTTGGCAAGCCTTCTTACTATGGATAATATGGATGTTTCACAATCTGATATAAGTTCATTGGCAAGACTAACTGTTAGTCAGGTAAAAATGGCTGCAACGAGAGAATCTGCTACGGCAACTGATGCAGCAACAAAAGCGCACTATTTAGACTTAGCACAACGTGCTACCTTAATTTTAAGCGGAGAATATCCTAAACCAGCTTCTCCTCTTATTGGAAGAATGCCTTCATTTGAATTACAAATGAAAGGTTGCTGGGATAATTCCTTAGAGGAATAAGTTTTTTAATCTAAAAAAAGCCCATTTGATTAAGTTCAAATGGGCTTTTTTATTTAAAACTGAGCTCTTCCCTTTATTTCTTTGAATTTTTCCATTCCTAAGGGGGTGAAGTGAGGCGTAAATATCTGCCATATAATCGCCAGAAATTCTTCTTTACTTAAGGCATAATCCGTTTCCCGAAGTAAAGTATCTTGTACAGACCAACTTGCAAGAAATAACCACATTTTAACGGCAATTCTCTTGTGATTGTGATCACTTGAATCTTCATGACAAATACCCTGTTGGGCCCAAACAGAAAGTTGATTAATCATGTCCTCTATTCTTGAACCCACCAATGTTTTTCTTAATCTTGCAAATTCCGGATAATGGGATATAAACAAATGAATATCTCTGGTAATAAATCCATACTTTTCCTGAACCAGAGGAACTCTTTCAAAAACAGAGTGCAAGTCGCTTAAATCAAAGGGAATCCGAGGGAGATGACTAATTTCCAGCATCATCTGATGATTAAGTTCTTCCATTAAATCGTTCCAACGAGGAAAATAATAGGTAACATTTCCAACGCTCATATCAAGGGCGTCGGCTATCTCTCGCATACTTACATTCGGAATACCCTTCTCATTTAATAAATCAATAGCCTTATATATTATTCTTTCCCGGGTTTTCATTCTAAAAGTTGAATAGCAAAATCGTTTGCGCGAAATTACTTAATTTTGCGACATCAAAAAATAAAAATCGATGAACGAAACGTTAGATCCTTCTAATTGGGATGAAATGAGGCAGTTGGGACACCTAATGGTAGATGATATGATTTCGTATTTATCGACTATAAGAGATCAACCCGTATGGCGACCTATACCTGACCAGGTCAAAGACACTTTTAATACCAGTTTACCACATAATCCAACGAATTCTTTAGCCGTTTACGACGATTTTAAAAAAAATATACTTCCCTATAATACAGGAAATGTGCATCCCCGCTTTTTTGCTTTCGTTCAAGGAACGGGTACCCCAATGGGTGTTTTTGCCGAAATGCTGGCCGCAGCCATGAATCCCAATCTCGCTATTGGTGAACATGCTGCCATGTACGTAGAAAGTCAGGTTTTAGATTGGTTCAAGGAATTTCTTGGCTATCCGACCGATGCCTCAGGTATTTTGCTGAGCGGTGGATCAATGGCAAATTTTACCGCCTTAAATGTGGCCCGAAACAATATTTTGCCGGAAAAAATTAGAAAATCAGGTTTGCATGCCACTGAAAAACAACTTGTAGCTTATTGCTCAACAGAATCTCATAGTTGTATTCAAAAATCTATCGAGGCCTTAGGAATTGGAACAGATAATCTTAGGAAAATTCCCGTAAACGAAGCCTTTCAAATAGATGTCATTGCATTAAAAAGACAAATACAAATAGATAAAGAAAATAATTTCTTACCATTTTGTATTATTGGAAATGCAGGAACAGTAAACACAGGTGCCATAGATCCTCTGGACGAGTTACTCGTTATTTGTAAAAGTGAAAAAATATGGTTTCACGTGGACGGTGCTTTTGGTGCTTTAGCTAAAGTGGTTCCCTCCCTATCTGCCGCTTTAAAACCTATCGAGGAAGCTGATTCCATCGCTTTCGATCTTCATAAATGGATGTATATGCCCTATGAAGCTGGTTGTGTTTTAATAAAAAATAAAAAAGCACACAGAGATACCTTTGCTTTAAATCCTTCTTATTTACATACAGATCCAGGCGGTTTAGCCGGAGGGCCAGAACCATTTAATAATTTCGGCATTGAACTTTCCAGAGGATTTAAGGCTTTAAAAGTATGGATGAGCATAAAAGAACTTGGAAGCCTCGCCTACATCAGAATGATTGAAAAAAATTGTGCACAATGTCAATATCTGGGTTCTCTTATTACTTCTAATGCACCTTTAGAATTAATGACCCCTGTGTCTATGAATATTGTGTGCTACCGATTTCAGTTTCCAACAGATGATTTAGCTGTGCAAAATAAAAATAATAATAAATTACTCCTCGAATTACAAAATCAAGGTATTGCAGCCCCTTCTTCGACCATTTTAAATGGCCATTTTGTTATACGAGTGGCTAATGTGAACCAGAGAAGTCAACAAATTGATTTTGATATTTTAGTAAGGGAATCTTTGAGAATTGGACATGAATTATCCAATAATTTACTCTAAATAATCGTGGAATTATGAGCAAAATGGGAAAAGTTTTAGTGGCAATGAGTGGTGGTATCGATAGTACGGTAACTGCCATTTTATTGCACGAAATGGGGTATGAGGTTGTTGGAATTACTATGAAAACATGGGATTATGCACAGTCGGGCGGTAGTAAAAAGGAAACAGGGTGTTGTAGCCTCGATTCAATAAACGATGCCAGACAAGTGGCCGTTGATATGGGTTTCCACCATTTTATTCTGGATATCAGAGATGAATTTGGCGATTATGTTATTGATAATTTCGTGGACGAATACATGGCTGGAAGAACGCCCAATCCCTGTGTTTTGTGTAATACTCACATAAAATGGAATGCATTGCTCAAAAGAGCCAAAGCCCTCGATTGTGAAACCATAGCAACGGGACACTATGCAAAAATCAATAAAAACGATGACCGATACTATATCTCTAAAAGCAAAGACGCAAACAAAGATCAATCTTATGTTTTATGGGGCTTAACTCAATCAGCACTTGCAATGAGTCAATTTCCATTAGGTGATTTAACGAAACCGGAAGTTAGACAACTTGCTCACGACGCAGGATATACCGATTTAGCAAAAAAAGGGGAAAGCTATGAAATCTGTTTTGTCCCCGATAATGACTATCGCAATTTCCTCCGAAGAAAGGTGGATGGACTGGATGATTTGGTGAAAGGCGGACATTTCGTTGACAAAACAGGCAAAATATTAGGTAAACATGAAGGCTATCCATTTTTTACCATAGGTCAAAGAAAAGGGCTGGGTATGGCCTTTGGACAACCTATGTTTGTTTCAGAAATACGACCCAATGAAAACGAGGTAGTTCTTGGCCCGGTTGAAGAATTGACAAGAAATGGATTAAAAGTCAGGCAACCAAATCTTCAAAAATATGCTTCAATTTCTCCAGATCTGGAAGTTATTACAAAAGTAAGATATAAAGATGCTGGTACCCTGGGAATTCTAAACTGGACCGATGAGCAATTGCTGGGCATCGAATTTTTAGCTCCCGTAAATGGCATTGCCCCCGGGCAATCTGCCGTTTTTTATGAGGGAGACGATGTCGTAGGGGGAGGAATTATTCACAGTAGTTATTTACCAAAAATGGATGTACAATGATTGAAATAGGAAAATGTGGAAAACCCCACGGGCTAAATGGTACATTAAAATGCCAGATTGATGAAAGATACCTGGATGATGTGCTTCAGGCAAAGGCCATATTTATTGGCGTGGGCGCTAACCCAATTCCTTATTTTATTGAATCAGCGAGAGAGGGTAATAGCTTTTTAGTAAAATTAGAAGATGTTAATTCTAAAGAAGATGCGGAGACCTTAGCCCATAAACCTATTTTCCTGAGAGAAGAAGATTTGATGGAACATGAGGAAGAGGAGGAGGACGAATTCAGCGACGATCGGTATGAAAAATGGATTGGGTACACCATTATTGATGAAGAAATGGGCCTCACAGGTAAGATAGAACAAATATTGAGTTTACCAGGGCATTTTACTGCCTTAATAATGCATGACGAAAAAGAAGTGCTTATTCCACTTCATGAAAGCCTGATAGTAAGAATTAATAAAGAAAAAAAAGAATTGGTTTTTAACTTACCATCAGGCTTATTAAACCTTTGATTCATTTATTTTTTTGAATCTCCAGGTTGTTTTATATCATAATCTTCTTTTTCTTTTGCTACTTTAACCATTTTCTTAACATCGTCAAGAAGTTTCTTTGCATCATAGATAATACCGTCCTTGATAGTATATCTCACGCCACCCACTCTGATAATTTCGTTATTATCATTTAATTTTATGGCACCCATGCCATAAAGAACTTGTAGATTTTCCATTGGATTTTCGTCAACAATCAACATATCAGCAAATTTGCCTACTTCTATACTACCCAATTTATCGGCAACACCTAAGGCTTCTGCCCCATTTAAAGTAGCAGAACGAATGATTTCGAGAGGATGAAAACCAGCTTCTCTCAATAATTCCAACTCTCTTATAAAAGCGAAACCATAGAGTTGAAAAATAAACCCTGAATCAGAACCGGCTGTTACGCGGCCTCCTCTATTCTTAAATTCCTGTAAAAAGGTCATCCATAATTTATAATTTTCTTTCCAGGCGACCTCCTGTTCTGTTCCCCAGCTATGCCAGTAGGAACCGTGGGAAATTCTGCTCGGCAAATAGAATCGCCAAAGAGAAGGAAGCGTGTATTCCTCATGCCATTCAGCTCGACGTGCGCGCATTAAATCTCTGTTTGCCTCATAAATATTAAAGGTAGGATCAATGGTAAAATCGAGGGCAATAAGTTCATCCATCACCTTGTTCCAGTGATCAGAAAAGGGTGCTGCCGCTTGTTTCCAAAGATTTCCAGCTCCTTCAAAACGATGTTGTTCGTTCTGATAGTTATAATTTAGGGGATAATTCTGAACGGTTCTGTCATTAAATAAAGCCTCAGGCAAGCCATACCAATGTTCCATAGTGGTCAAACCAGCTCTGGCCGATTTTAAAACATTCCAGCGAGCGACATCCATTTGTGCATGATGACAAGCTGAACGCAATCCAATTCTTTTATTTTCCCTTAGCGCGGCATCCATAATTTCAGGTGCTGCACCAAAAAATTTAATACCATCAGCTCCTTTGGCCGCATTATCATTCACCCATTCAATCGCCTGAGCAGGGGTGGTGATAGGACTTTTGGCACCTGAACCAAAAGCGTTATAAACAAACAATCGAGGCGCCGTAATCTCATTAGCCAGGCTAAGTTTTTTATGTCTCAATGTCCAATCGAGACCATTTCCGGCGGCAGGATCGCGAACGGTAGTTATACCATGCCCCATCCATAGCTTAAAAACATATTCACCTCCGGCACCTTGAGCGGCTCCCCCGCTGTGTCCGTGCATGTCAATCAAGCCAGGAAGTAAGAATTTACCCGTACCGTCAAGTTCCCTACCCCCTTCCTTTAAAACTGGTCTGTTTTTCTCTGGAATAGGAACGCCAGGATAACCAACTACACTTACTTGCTTGATTAAATTATTTTCTACCACGATATCGACGGGGCCAATAGGCGGTGCCCCGTTACCGTTGATTAGGGTAACCCCTCTAATAATTAATTGATTATAAGGTCCCTCACCCTCTTTTACTTTCGGAGCGTCTGCAATCTGACCGGATAAAGAAAAGATTAGCGACGAAAAAATTATGCCTAATAAAAGCCTCATGATTCTTTTTTTAAAATGAATTTCTATTCCTTTATTCCAAATATAACTCATTTTTTGGGTAATTCAATTCCCCTTTTTTAAGTTATCTTTGCAAATATTTTATTCTTATGTATTTTAAATACACGTTAATTTTTTCAGTAACTTTTTTAACCAGTTTATTGGCATCCATTCCAGTTGGACCAATAAATTTAAATGTGATTTACACAACCGTTCAAAAAAATAAAAAAGCAGGGTTAAGCTTTGCCGCTGCGGCTGCATTAATAGAATTATTGCAATCATTTATTGCCATTCAGGTTAGTCCGGCCTATTTAGTTCCTTTCTTAGACCATCATCTGACCATTATATTCACCTCCACTTTTCTAATATTTTTTGGTATCTTTTTTATTTTCAAAAAGGAAAAAAACAAAAAAGTGGTTTTAGCTAACGAGAAAGAATATACTGGCTTTTTACAATTTTGCCGTGGTATGCTAATTGCCCTGTTGCACATACCAACCATAGCCTTTTGGATTGCTATGATAACCTATTACAGATCGATAAATTTATTTGATATTAAGGGAGATACACCTTATTATTTGATTATATGTTTTATTTCTGCTGCTGCACTGGGGAAATTAATAACTTTAAGCACCTACGCTTTATTAGCTAACAGATTTTTACCTCACCTGGGAAAATTTAAAAAATTACTTCCTAAGTTGATAGGAATTTTGCTGATAATGATGGGTTTATTTCAAATGTTCCGATTATTTATTTTTGATTTAGCTGCTCAAATTAGTTAAAATGATTTTACAAAGATTAATCTTGTCTGGTTTACTTTTAGTCATAGGAACAGCTATTCTTATTGGACAAGAGAAAGGATTCGCCATTAATTATAAAGAATCTGATGCAAGTAGGGTTACTTCTTCCAGTGAATTATACGATCCGTCTAAATTAACAGCGGCACACAATACCATACCTTTCGGCACTATGGTAAAGGTAACAAGGTTGGATAACGGTATGTCTGTAGTGGTAAGAATTAATGATAGAGGACCGTTTACACCAAACAGAATCGTGGCATTATCAAAAGCCGCTGCTTATACTATTGGATTAAAAAAATATGAAAAGGTAAATGTTCAATTAAATATTCTCCCCAAAAAGGAAATCGAAGAACCTCTGGTTGAAAAACCAGAAAAGAAACCTGACATACCGTTTTATCAGCCGGGAAGTACCAAAACAGAAATAAAGGAAACCGAGGATTTACTGCTACGTGTTGATCCTGTGGATGGATCAAGAATACAACAAAATACTGATACAGAGAAGAATATAGTTTTGCCCCCAATAAGCGAGCCTCTCAAACCTGGTTTATATCAAATTCAGCTTAATAGGCTTCCTAAACAAGGCTTTGCTATACAAGTAGGATCATTTCAAAATGTATCTATGCTATGGAGCGAGGTTTCAAAATTACACAATGCTTGGTTTAAACAAATTATGGTTCAAACGGTAAAAAATGCAAACGGACTAGTACTTCATAAACTTTTGTTGGGCCCTTTTACTACCAGAGAAAAAGCCAGTAGTTACAAAGGAAACCTAAAAGAAAAATATGGCATTGAGGGTTTCATCGTACCCCTTCAAGAATAATAATTTAAAGGCTAACCCTTTATTTAACTTTTATATTACCAGATACTGGCTGAATGGTGACCAACTTTTCTTCAAGATTAACTGACTCGAAAGGAGTTGGTTTTTGTGTAAATTTAATACTTGAAACGCCCCCCGATTTACCAATAACCTTGAAACAAACTTGGTACAAAGAGGAGTCATCTACCAGATTTACGCCTTTTAAGGAATTATCAATCCACATACAAGTCAAAATACCTTTACTCACCGCTTGAATACCAAAATTCTCTTTGGTCATATAGGGTAATTTGAAATTTATCAGCCCTGAATAAGACAAAACGGCAGGATCCCACTGAATTGAATATTGGGTGGATAGGATACGTCTGAAATTTGAACCAGAAACATTTAAACAGACTACCTCTCCTGAAGATGCTTCTTTACTGTCAATCTTTAGCGTAATAGTAGAAGTTTGCGCAAAAGAAGAAAAAGAAGTTATAAAAAATAGAAAGGCGAAAATTCGAGTTATCATAGCGGTTTATTTGTCAAAAAAACGATTAAACGTATAAAAAAGTATGGAGTCGCAATAAAAAAAGGGTAAAAAAAGCAGAATCAATCAAAAGAAACCCCTGCCGCCTCAATTTCAGCCACGGCTGTTTCCCAAAGTTCCAAGGTATTTTCCAACTGCTTTTTCACCGTATGGTATTTATCCGTCAGCTTGCTAATATCCGGGCGATCAAAATAACCTGGAGAAGCCATTTCATTTTCCATTTTAGCTATTTCCTTCTCAAACTCCTGAATTTTCCTTTCGGACTGCTGCACATTTTTTTGAAGCCTTTTTTTCTCTTCATTGGAAACGACTGGCGTTTGAATTTTTTCAACCACCGGAACATTAATCTTTTCAACTTCCCTCATATTCTGCAAATCTCTTTTTTCTAAAAAGAAATTCACATCTCCCAGATATTCAAATAGTTTTCTATCTCTGAACTCCAGTGTTTTTTCAGTAAGGCCCTGTAAAAACTCTCTATCGTGGGAAACAACTATCAAGGTACCATCATATTCCAACAGTGCTTTTTTCAAAACATCTTTTGACAACATATCCAGGTGATTGGTAGGTTCATCCAGCACGAGTAAATTAAAAGGATTCAGGAGTAAACAAGCTAGTGCAAGGCGAGCTCTTTCCCCACCGGAAAGAACGGATACTTTTTTTTCAGCATCGGAACCTGAAAAAAGAAAAGCACCCAAAATAGACCTTATTTTAGTTCGCATTTCTGGGGGTGAGGAATCCTCCATAGTTTCAAGAACCGTTTTTGAACCCGACATATTCTCGGCCTGATTTTGAGCATAGTAACCAATTTTTACATTATGACCCAAAACCAATTCCCCGCTGGTATAAGTTAATTCATTCACTATAATCTTAGCCAGGGTCGTTTTTCCCTGACCATTTTGACCCACGAAAGAAATTCTTTCTCCCCTATCCATTCTAAAATGGATATCATCCAGGATATTTAAAGTTCCGTAAGATTTGCTTAAATTGACAACATCGAGAGCGACCTGTCCCGACCTGGGAGCTGTTGGGAATCGAATATTCATTACTGAAACATCTGTCTCGTCAAGTTCAATACGCTCAATTTTATTCAATTGCTTTTGCATTGATTGAGCCATTTTTGTTTTAGAGGACTTAGCCATAAATCGGGAGATGGTTTTCTCCTTATCTGCAATAACCCTTTGTTGATTGTCAAAAGCCGACTTTAATTTATCTCTCCTATCCTCACGCAACACAACATAATCACTATAGGAAGCTTTATAATCTTGCAAGGTACCGAGTTCGACTTCAACCGTTCTGCTTGTCACTTTATTCAGAAACTCTCTATCGTGAGAAATCAAAATGAGGGCACCAGAATTACCAACTAAAAAATTTTCTAACCAAATAATGGATTCAATATCAAGGTGGTTAGTAGGTTCGTCGAGCAATAAATAATCGGGTCTTTTCAATAACATTTTTGCTAATTCCACCCTCATTTTCCACCCACCACTAAATTCGTCAGTCAAGCGGGACATATCTGAAGGTTTGAAGCCTAATCCCTTAAGAACTCTTTCAGCATCAGCCTGCATAGAATCACCACCAAGGTAATGGAACCTATCATTAACGTAAGAAAAATCTTCCAGCAATTTATAGTAAGAATCCGATTCATAGTCCGTCCTATGAGCCATTTCCTCGTTAATTTTTGCTAATCTCATCTCCAGATCTCTCACCTCTTCAAAAGCGGTAAGCGTTTCTTCAAGAACGGTTTTACCCAGGGGAATTTCCATATCCTGGTGTAAATACCCTAAGGTACTCGTCGAAGGACGCGCAATATTACCTTCATGTGGTGATAATTCACCGGCGATAATCTTGAGAAGGGTAGATTTTCCGGCACCATTACGACCGACAAGACCTATTTTATCCTTTTCTCCAATAACAAGATTGATCTTGTTCAGCAGAATTCTGTCTCCGTACTGAACATAAATATTAGATAAATTAATCATATATGATGGGTAAATTCTTCTTTTTCGGGCGCAAAGATAGGCAAACCTTTTTAAAATAAAGAATTTAAGCCTTCTCTAATGTAAAACCAAAGGTTGATCCCATTTCTAAAGAACTTCTAACATGTATTGTTTGTTGATGTGCTTCAATTATGTGTTTGACAATAGCGAGGCCTAGTCCTGTTCCACCGGCATTTCTGGACCGGCTTTTTTCCACCCGATAAAAACGATCAAACAAGTGGGGAAGATGTTCTTTAGAAATACCTGTTCCATTGTCAGCCACTTCGATTAAAATTTGCCTTTCCATGTCATAGAATGACAATTTTATATAGCCATTGTTTTTACCATACTTGATAGCGTTGTGCACTAGATTGATAAGAACCTGATGGACTTTCTCTCTATCTGCTTTTACTTTAAAACCTTGCTGAGCTCCTTCTTTGAAAATCATTGATACATTTCTGGCAGCTGCTTTAATTTCGAGCTCCTCAAAAACTTCTTCTACCAATTTTTTAATATCAAAAGTGCGTAATTCAAGCATAGAATCACCCGATTCCAGTCTTGATATGGTTTCTAAATCATTGATTATGGTTTGTAATCGATCTACATTTTTTGAAGCCTTTTGCAAAAAATGCCTGTTGATGTGGGGTTCATCTACAGCGCCGTCGAGCAAAGTTTCTATATAGCCCTGAATATTAAAAATAGGTGTTTTAAGTTCGTGTGACACGTCACCCATAAAATTTCTTCTGTATTCTGCCCAAATCTTCTGTTTCTCCATTTCCTGTTTCTGCTCTTCAACCCAGGCAGCTACCTCTGTTTCAACCTCTTCCAAAACATTTCTGAAAGTATTTATTTGTTTCTTTTTCTCTACAGGCTGTAATTTTTCAACTCTGATCGTTTTATAAATTAGTTTTATTTTTCGTTGAACATATACGCTGAGATAATGCTTAAAAACAAAATAATTAATAACAAAAACAATGGTTACAAAATAGAGATAATATAAAGGTTTTAGAGGAATGGAAAAATATTGAAAATAAATAAAAACAAGAAACATAACCCCCAGGGAGGTTAGCAATGAAGACCTGATGGATATTTGGTGTGGCGTTGGATTTTTAATCATTAAAAGTCAAATTTATACCCTATACCTTTTATCGTCTTAATAAAATCATCACCAATTTTTTCTCGTAACTTTCTGATATGCACATCAATAGTTCTGTTACCTACGATGACATCATTTCCCCATATTTTATTAAAAATTTCTTCTCTGGAGAATACTTTACCTGGTTTTGACACGAGCAGCATTAATAATTCCAGTTCTTTACGAGCTAAATCTATTTGCTCTCCATTTTTGATAATCATCACCTTTTCCTTATCAATCCTTAAATCTCCAAATTCAAGCCATGTTTCTTCTTCCATTTCAGCTGAACCTGTATGTTTACGACGTAATAAAGCTTTAATTCTACTTATCAGCACCCTTGGCCGAATGGGCTTTGTGATATAATCATCACCACCAACATCCAACGCTGCAATTTGAGAGTATTCTTCTTCACGAGCCGTCAGAAAGGTAATTAATGTATTTTTAAGATTGTCATCAGCTCTTATTAACCTGCATAACTCTACGCCATCCATTTTAGGCATCATTATATCTAAAATAATGAGATCTGGCATTTCTTTCTTTGCTATTTGGAAACCCATGATACCATCTCCGGCAGAAAAGACGACAAACTGTTCTTTTTCAAGATTGTACCTCAGAAATTCTAAAATATCTGGTTCATCATCAACAATTAAGATTTTAACCATATTCATTTTATTGTCTCTTGTAAATCATGCGTAAATCTAACTTTAACAAATATTTATAATGAATTATGGATATTAATTAAATGTTAATTTTAAAGAAGCTAGTCAGGAATGGATGACATTTCTTCTAATAGTTGTTGATAAACAATTTCTATTTTCTCAGGATCCTCCCTTAATTTATTAAGTAAACGAACTATTTTTAAAGAATCGGTGTGATGTATTTTATAAATATCATTCATGTAAACTTGTCTTAAACTATCTTTTCTAATACCAAAAACGGATTGTAAAGCAGCCTCTGAAGTATGAATATCAGCAAGAATTGTTTTTATTTCCTTATCTGAAAAATCGTAAGGTTCTCCTTTTTTTTCACACCCATTTAAAAGTACGATAAAAAGAACAAATAAAACCATTGATTTTACCATTGTGGTTTCCATATTGCCTTAATATTTCCTTTCGCCTCCTTAATTGATTGCCAGGTTTCATTATTGGGATATTCTACCTGAACCAAAGTACCCGTAGGTAAATTGACTACTCCTTCTATGGTATAAATGTTCAAAAAAACGGTAAGAACGGGATTGTGTCCAACGACCATTACCCTTGAAAAATCATCTGAGGTATCTAAGATAATGTCCATTAATTGATCTGGATAGAGATCATACAGTTTTGGAAGAACGACTATTTTATCTTGCGAAATATTAGTTTCCTCAGCAAAAATAATAGCGGTGGTAAGTGCCCTTCTGGCCGAGCTACTATAAATTACAGATGTTAATAAATGCGATTCATTACACCTTTTACCCAACTGTCTAGCTTCTAAAACACCATCTTTACTTAGTTGCCTGTCAAAATCAGATGTATTATATTTAGCACTTACCGCCTCCGCATGTCTAAGAATAAATAGCTCTTTCATTTGCATTATTCTGTAGGTGCTTTTTTATCGAATTCTATGATTTTTTCCATAACCTCTTTTAATTGAGGCGCACCAATACCTTTGCTGATTATTTTCTTATTCTTGTCCAGAATGAAAATTTGAGGCGTAGTTTTTACATTGTATAGAGAGTAAAATTTCGATTTCAGATAAGGATCAACGGTATGAATCCAACCATCGAGCTTATTTTCGTCAACATACTTCCAGCAATCTCCAATTTCGTCATTAAATTTCACACAAACGGCAAATATTTTAACGCCTTTATTTTTATATTCTTCATAGAAAGCCTTTAAATCGGGCATTGATTCTTTACAATGTCCACAGTCATAACGCCAAAAATAAAGTAAGGTATAAGGCGATTTTACATCGTGAAGGGTAATTGGAGAACCATCTCTCAGCTGCATTTTAATATTTGGCGCCAATTTACCTATTAAAATAGGTTTCAGCGCAACGGCATTTTCAACAATTTTAGCTAATTGCGTTGAATCGACCCAAGGAGCTTGACCGCCCCCGTAATATTTTTCAGCCAGATGGACATAAACGGCATCCATACCTACAAACTTTGAATTGGCATATTCATTTAGGTAATGTACGGCAAAATAACGGAATGATTCCTGGGCATTTCTGGTTTTTTCCAAGACATAATCAATGGCCTTAATTAAAGAATCGGGCACTTGAACCTGCAGCTTTCCAACATAAGTATTCACCCTTTCAAAAAGAAAAGGAGTTCTTAAGAAACGAGCATCACCAAGGTCCAGATTATCAAAAAAATGATCTCTATTATAGTAGAATGCTTCTCTTTGCTGTTCCTCTTCGGTACCCGAAAATTCAGGTAATTTAATGGGGGTATTTGCCTTTATTATGGCGCCTGTAAAAGTATTGGCATTATTCACAACGAAGGATGATTGAAATTGCTCTACCTCTTCATCAATTTTATCAATCGCTTTTTCAATTGCTTTTATTTTAATGGAATCCTTTTCCTCTTTTAATTGATTATTCAACGCTTCAGATTGTGGCCGCTTCTCTGATAAAAAATTCATATAACCATAAAATAGCTTATTCTCTACAGAACCTTTTATCTGTATATTTTTCGATGGATCTTTAGCCTCTGTAACCACAGAAAAGAATTGATCCCCCTTTTCTATGATTAACTGGAAATAGTTATTGTCCGGAGGTAAAACAACCAAATATATACCTGATTCGAGAGGTGTATCCCCTTTAAATAGGAAAGTACCATTCGATTGTTGCCTCAAAGTATCTTTTATATACTGTTTCTCCCCCAAATGATAGGCCATATAAATCTCCTTCTCACTAAAACCATTAATCTGAATGCTTATCTCATAACCATTTGATTTTTGTGCCTGGGCAAAAAATGGCGCAAAAGAAATAAGAAATAAAAACAATGAATTACGTATCATGAGTGTACTATTTATAAAGATTCAAACTATTTAACGAAATAAAATCAATTTAGGTATTAAAATTATCATGGTTTTGAAGCCAGGAGATATAAAACGGCCATTCTAACAGCTACCCCATTTTCCACTTGATCCAGTATAATAGCGTTAGGAGAATCTGCCACTTCCGATGTTATTTCAACGCCCCGGTTAATGGGACCGGGATGGAGAATAATCAATTCCTTATTGACTTTACTTAAAATCTGCTTATTTACTCCGTAATAGGTAGCATACTCTCTAAGGCTGGGAAAATATCTTGTACTTTGCCTTTCCAATTGAATTCTAAGGATATTTGCAGCATCACACCATTTCAGGGTATTCTCTAACGAATAACTTACACTGACCCCTAAGGAAGAAATATAATTGGGAATCAAGGTAGGTGGACCACAAACTTCTACTTCGGCACCCAATTTTTTTAAACACAGAATATTACTTAAGGCGACTCTGGAGTGTAAAATATCACCAATTATAGCGATTTTTTTACCTGCCAGATCACCTAATTTCTCTTGAATAGAAAATGCGTCGAGTAACGCTTGTGTGGGGTGTTCGTGCGTTCCGTCACCAGCATTAATAATGGGCACATTGATATGATTGGATAAAAAAACACAGGCACCAGGCGCTGGATGTCTCATAACCACCATATCCACCTTCATTGAAAGGATATTATTAACGGTATCTAACAGAGTTTCTCCTTTTTTTAAACTGGATGATGCAGCCGAAAAATTAACAACATCAGCAGATAATCTTTTTTCAGCTAATTCAAAGGAAATTCTGGTCCTTGTTGAATTCTCAAAAAACAAATTAGCAATAGTCAAATCCCTTAAAGAAGGTACCTTTTTGATAGGTCTGTTAAGGACTTCCTTAAATTGTTCGGTGGTTTGAAAAATCAACCTTAAGTCCTGCTTAGTCAAATCTTTGATACCAAGCAAGCTTTTTGTTGACAGTTGCGCTTCCTTATCTATTGGCATTGTTAATGCTTAATTTCTTGTTTATCAGCAAATAATATGATTTTATCCTCGCCTGATTCCTCTTCCCATTCTACACTAACATAGGCCTTATCTAAGGCATCTACCTGAATCCCTGTGAAAGTACTTTGAATGGGCAGATGTCTGTTAAACCGTCGGTTAACCATGACTAATAGTGTAACTTCAGAGGGTCTTCCAAAATGATTTAATGCCGTTAAAGCAGCTTGCGTTGTTCTGCCTGTGTACAAGACATCATCAATCAAGATAACCTTTTTTCCCTCTATGAGGAATGGCATATCGGTGTAATTTGCTTCCAAAGGTTTATCCCTTCTTCTAAAATCGTCTCTGTAAAAAGTAATATCCAACACACCTAAAACGGGTGCATTCATACCTGGTTCAATAGAAATTCGTTGAACTAAACGCTTGGCAAGTACCACGCCTCTAGGTTGAATAGCAACAAAACAGACATTTTCGAAGGGTTCAAATTCTTCCATCAGCGTTTGTGCCAGACGTTCTATGGTAAGAGAGAATAACTCCTTATCCATGATTAATCTTCCAAGACCCACGTCACTCATATCGAAATCATTTCGTTACAAAAGAATCCTTTAACCCTACCGTCCTGTTAAATACAGGCAAATCACTTCTACTATCCTTATCTTTACAATAATAACCTTGTCTCAAAAATTGATACGTTTGTCCTGCTGCTGCGTCTAATAAAGACGGTTCAACCTTAGCCGAAACATTAATTTTTAAAGAATCCTTATTCACAAAACTTAAGAAATCAATGTCTTCATCTGCCGTGGGTTCAGGCACAGTAAACAACCTTTCGTAATCGCGTATTTCAGCCGTTACCGCATGCGATGCCTCTACCCAATGTAGTGTACCTTTTACTTTTAATCCAGATGTATCTTGTCCCGATTTACTTTCCGGAAAATAAGAACATACAATTTCAATGACTTCGCCCGTTTCTTTATTCTTAATAACCTCGTCACATTTTATTATATATGCGCCTTTCAATCGCACCAATTGTCCGGGAGCCAGTCTAAAATATTTTGGAGGAGGATTTTCTGAAAAATCATCTCTTTCAATATATAATTGATTTGAAAAAGGAACCAATCTTGTACCTCCTTCCACATCTTCCGGATTATTTTCCATAGGTAACCAATCCACTTGATTTTCGGGAAAATTACTGAGAGTCACTTTTACAGGATCGAGAACGGCCATAGCCCTTAGCGCCGTTTTATTTAAAACCTCTCTTACAGAAAATTCAAGTAACTCAATCGATATTAAATTATCTCTTTTCGCCACCCCGGCACGATCACAAAAAGCAACAATTGCTTTAGCTGGATAGCCCCTTCTGCGCATGCCTGAAATCGTTGACATCCTTGGGTCATCCCAACCAGAAACTAAGTTCTCTTGAATCAATCTAAGTAGTTTACGCTTACTTGTAATCATGTAAGCTACATTCATTCTTGCAAATTCAATTTGACGGGAAGGAAATATACCTAACTGTTGAATGAACCAATCATAGAGATCTCTGTGATGCCTGAATTCTAAACTACAGAGAGAATGTGTTATATTTTCTATAGCATCACTTTGACCATGAGCAAAGTCATACATAGGATAAATACACCATTTGTCAGCCGTTCTATGATGATGAGCATGTTTAATACGATATATAATAGGATCTCTAAAATGCATATTTGGGGAGGACATATCAATCTTAGCCCTTAGTACTTTTTCTCCATCCTTGAAAGAACCATCTTTCATAGCCGTAAATAAAGCTTTATTCTCTGCTATAGTTCTATCTCTGAATGGGCTATTTTTTCCAGGCGTTGCAGGGTTTCCCTTCATTTCCGCAATCTGAGCTGACGACGAATCATCGACATAAGCCAAACCTTTGTCTATAAGGTCATGTGCAAAAGCATATAATGTGTCGAAATAATCAGATGCATAGCATTCATTTGCCCATTGATAACCCAACCAGGAGACATCCTCTCTTATTTTGTCAACAAACAGCGTCTCCTCTGTTATCGGATTTGTGTCATCAAACCTAAGATTACAATCTCCGCCATATTGTGCGGCGAGTCCAAAATTAACTACAATGGCTTTAGCATGCCCTATATGCAAATATCCATTTGGCTCTGGGGGAAAACGAGTTTGTAATCGCCCATTATTTTTCCCTATGGCTAAATCATCAAATATTATCTGCTCGATAAAATGTAATGATTTTTCTTCTTTTTCCTCAATTTGCGACATAATAATTTCTTAACTTATATATAAATCACATCTTTTCAGGCATTTCTATGCCCAAAAGATTCATGCTGTGGTTTAAAACACTGCCTACCGCCTTACTCATGCATAATCTAAAACTTCTCACTGCTAAATCATCTGCTTTGAGAATAGAATGTTCGTGATAAAAACGGTGGTAATTTTTTGCTAAGGCATAAGCATAATTTGCGATAGCTGAAGGATCATATTGTAAAGCTGATTCCTCAATAACACTCGGATATTGGTACAATTGCTGAATAATTTCTCTTTCCTCCAACACAAATTCAAAATAATTACCAGCTATAGTGGCATCAAAATCGCCTGCTTTGCGCAAAACAGATTGAATTCTAACGAAAGCATTTTGAATATATGGACCAGTTTGCCCTTGCATATCCACCGATTCTTTGGGATCAAAGGTCATTCTTTTCTGCGGCTGCACTTTAATTATAAAATATTTAAGTGCCGCGAGACCAATTTTCCTAATAATTTCCGAACGCTCAGCATCGGTTAAATCAGCCAATACACCTCGTTCTTCCGAATTTTTTCTGGCTTCTAGAACGACCTCGGCAATTAAATCATCTGCATCAACCACCGTACCTTCTCTCGACTTCATTTTACCTGTCGGTAAATCGACCATACCATAAGACAAATGATGGAGACCTTCAGCATAAGGTACTTTTAATTTTTTAGCTATTTCGAAAAGCACTTGAAAATGATAATTTTGTTCATCTGCAACAACGTAAATCATTTTATTGGCTTTGAAATCGTCATATCTGAGTTCAGCTGTACCTAAATCCTGGGTAATATACACGGAGGTACCGTCTTTTCTGAGGACTACCTTTTTATCGAGTTTAACATCCGTCAAGTCAATCCAGACAGAACCATCAGCTTCTTTATAGAAGACTGATTTTTCAATTCCCGCTTGAACAATGTCTTTTCCTAATAGGTAAGTTTCTGATTCATAGTACAATTTATCGAAATGAACACCCAGTAACTGATAGGTATGATCAAAACCGGCATATACCCACTGATTCATCTGGGACCAGGTAGCGATGGTTTCTTCCTCACCAGCTTCCCAGTTCCTTAACATTTCAGCAGCTTGTTTGCCTAATTCACTGTAGGCATTAAAATATAAATCTTTATAAGATTTAAAAAAAGCAAGCTCTGATTGATCTTCTTTTTTCTTACTTTCGAATACTTCTCTGGCCTCTGTGGTAAGTTGCCATGCAGCATATTCATCTTGAAACTTTTGCTCAAAGAGAACGTAATAACCACCTACAAAAAAATCACCTTTAATGCCTGTATTTTCAGGTGTTTTACCGGCACCCCATATTTTTCTTGCCAACATGCTCTTGCATATCGCTATACCTCTGTCATTGATGATCTGGACATTAAAAACGTCGAAACCAGCAGCCTTTAAAATTTTAGAAACAGACCAGCCAATTAATATATTTCGAATATGTCCCAGATGTAAAGGTTTATTTGTATTTGGGGAAGAAAATTCCACCAAAACCCTTTCACCATTTGCGGGAAGTTCTCCAAAGGTAGGAGTATCCTGAAGGCTTAAAACAAAAGCATTCCAAAAAGAGGGTACAAAAGAAAGATTTAGAAAACCTTGAATTACGTTGAAAGAATCTATTTCTAGCAGATCTCTCACTAAGATATGGCCTAATTCTTCCCCTATAATGTCTGGTTTCTTCTTCGCTAATTTAGTTAAGGGAAAAGTAACGACGGTAAATTCCCCTTGAAACTCTTTCCTGGTTGGTGTAATAGGTAGTAAGTTGTCAGAAATGTCCAACCCATAAAGTTCTTTTACGGCTAAAGTAATATGGTGCTGTATCAGCGAGGTGGCATTTTTCATAGACTCAAGTAGAAAACAGTGATAACTGGAACAAAAGTAGCCAAATTTTCCCTTATTTCATCTAAAAAAACTAAATTGGGTTTCACCATAATTCCTCATTTGCCAAAAACGAGGATGATCTTTGAACTTATGATTGGGGTTATGCTCCAAAACAAAGAAACCATCGTCCATCAAAATGGGGTACTTGAATATTAGGTCCGGTATATCGTCCAGAGTAGGCAGTGCATAAGGGGGTCCAGCAAAAATATAACTAAATTTCTCTGTGCAACGAGGTATAAATCTGAATATATCATCTCGTTCGATACGAATATACGGTTCAATATCAAGTTGCTTTGCCATTCCTTTCACAAACTGCACGCACGGAGAAAATTTATCTACATACGTTACTGAAGTACATCCTCTGGAAATAAATTCATAACTATGGCTGCCTGTCCCACCAAAAAGATCTAAAAATTTTGTCTCTTCGTAGTCGAGTAAATTTCCCAGCATATTGAATAGTCCTTCTTTAGCAATATCTGTTGTTGGTCTGGTTGGCCATTTATCAGCCGGCGGGCTAAAACGCCGGCCTTTAAATTTACCTGAGATAATACGCATAAAATGACTTGTTTTCTATAATGACCCTTAGATTAGGTGGTCTAATACTTTTGATTCTAACACTATTCGGGTCTTGGCATCAGATGAAATAATTAGCTGAGCATTTAAAAATTTAACCCGGCTAAATAAAGACTTAAGTCTAATGACTACTTCGTTCTCGTCATCACAATCGCCCCAAATATAGGCTGTTTCAAGCACTGGGTTCAATTGAAATTGGGTACAAACCAGCATGATATAATATTGAAAATCAGTTAACTGATTACAATAAAACTGATTTGCAAATTGAAAAAAGTTATCTCTATAGATAAAAATCAGAACACTTTTCTTTGAAATTCTACAGAATATATGCGTATCATACAATTCCTGATTTCTTAAAAAAGGTAAAGTTCTATTAAAAACAGGCGTAGGATTATTCCCGGGATATAGATGACTGGACAGATTTTCCTGAAAAAAATTCAGTTTATAGATGGTGGCCAGGTCTAATTCAGGAACCATAGTATAGTTAACAGGGATATTCTCTTCCTTAGGAGAAAGGTGCTCGAAGTAGGTACTTAGATTTTCTTTCCTGAACAGTCTGGTTGGCAAAAAAGAAAAAACGGATGGAATCACTTGATAGGAAAAAGAATGATGTGCTGATTTAAAAAGAGCATCTTTCCTGATTACGTTGGACAGGTGTAATACATCGTCTATAGAATGATTTTCTGCAGACCAATCATATTGATGATATGCAAGAACAACATTTTTAAAATTTATTATACTTAAACTAAAACTGTCCACTCCTAACAGAATGGACAGTTTTACATTAGGAGAATATTCTTTTTCCCAGTTAGGGTAAATATATTCAACCATATTTTACCAGTTACCAGCAAGATTTGGAGAATTCAGATTTCCAAATTTTATTGGATTGGCTGGATCGTACTTTTGATCGTACTTAGAATACTTTAAAGAAGCGAAATCACCCATGAAGGTTGCATAAGGAGTTCCTACTTGCACAACTGGTACTTTAGTACCTTGATATTCAATTTCAAGGGCTTCCATCTCAAATTTTGCGCCGTTGCCAAAAGGAACTAATGCCAAAGAGGCAAAATCGGAAATGCCTAATTTGTTAAGCATAGAATCTTTCGCCGGGCGAAGAATAGTTTCATACGTAACTTCTCCCGTGAAATTTGGATCATCTGGATCACCATTTACGTTAATAATGGTAAAATTGCCTGTGTTTAGTACCATTGCCAAGGTATCGAATGAAGGAGCGAAAACACCGGTAATATCTCGGTAAGCTTCCTGGGCAACTCTAATTCTGGTCAATTTTTCTTGCACAATTTGCTCTCTCGTTTCTTTTACATCCTTGAAAGCGATAGGTTCACGGATGCTGTCATAAAGTGCATAAATAAGTAACGCTACGAGGGCTACAAGGGCTAGGTTGATTATTAATCTCATTTGTCGGTCAGTTTTGTTGCAATTATACTATTTTTTATAAAAATTACACACCAAAATGATAAAAATCGAATAAATATTATTTTTCGTGTAATTTTTTCGGTTCGTAAAGGTTGTTACCTTTGTTCAAATTTACAAAAATATTTTATAAAATTACTATGGCTATTATTTTAGCAATCGAAACTTCCTGTGATGACACCTCTGCGGCTATTGTAAAAGATGGTAAAGTATTATCCAATATTGTGTCTACCCAAATGATGCACATTGAATACGGTGGTGTAGTACCTGAAGTTGCTTCACGAGCCCATTTACAAAAAATAGTTCCTGTAGTCAATGAGGCTATACTCGCATCGGGGATAGATAAAAATAATATTGAAGCCGTCGCTTTTACCAAAGGCCCAGGGTTACTGGGTTCATTACTCGTCGGCGTTTCTTTTGCCAAAGCTTATGCGCTGGCAAAAAACATTCCTCTCATCGAAGTTAATCATTTAGCAGCGCACGTGCTTGCCCATTTTGCCCAACCGCCCTACCCTTCCTTTCCCTTTTTGTGCCTAACGGTAAGTGGTGGTCACACGCAAATTATTCAGGTTAACAACTATCTGGACATGAATATATTGGGCCAAACACTAGATGATGCGGCTGGAGAAGCCTTTGACAAAGCGGGAAAAATGATGGGACTCCCCTACCCGGCAGGTCCATTAATTGACCAATTGGCAGCATTGGGAAAGCCTATTTTCACCTTCCCTGAACCAAAACTGGCAGAATTAAATTACAGCTTCAGCGGCATTAAAACCTCCATTTTATATTTTTTGAAAAAAGAAAAGGAAAAGAATCCAGCTTTTGTAGAGGAAAATATAAATGATTTGTGTGCCTCCATTCAGGAAACCATCGTTCGCACCCTCCTGTACCAGGTGGAAAAAGCTGCTCATTTGACTGGAATCAGGGAAATAGCTATTGCCGGGGGTGTATCAGCTAACCGTCGTCTAAGAGCTTTGCTAAAAGAAAAAGCTTCGGCAAATCATTGGAATGCTTACGTCCCTGATATCGCTTTATGCACTGATAATGCAGGTATGATTGGCATTGTGGCACATTACAAATACGAAAAGGGAGAATTTTCAGATCAGGATGTTAGTCCTTCCGCGCGGTTTCCTTTGGGGTGAAAATTATTCTTCTAAGATTTTTTTCTTCATAGCAGTGAACTCTTCTTCTGTAAGTATTCCCTGCTCCTTTAACTCGGCTAACGCTTTTAAGCGGCTTACAACATCCGTTGCGGTAGATGGATTACCTCCAGCTGCAGGCTTTTCATTCTTAAGATCTTCTACCACTTTTTTCCCCTTTTCAAATTGTTCTTTGTACAATTTCCTTAATCTTTCAGGATCAAAGTCAAGGATAGTTCCACCTGAAGAAAAATGTTTTTTAAATACCTCTCCCAGCGCATAAGTAGAAGCTCCAGCAAAAACGGATACCGTAATACCTCCAATAATACTGCCCAAGCCAGGAATCATCTTAACTACACTCCCCGCCGTTATTCTGGCAAGGGTAGAACTTGTTAAAGAGGTTACAATGGCTTTACCCTGCGTTTCTGCAAAATTAATATTATATACTTTACATAACTGCCTGATCATATCTAGTTGCAAGGCAGAAATAGCAAAAATATCTGCTATCAGCACGGGGATTAATCCCGCACCCATGGACCAGATAACATGATTGCGTATGATGGTATCTGCATGTTTATTTTGTTCCGAATCCTGACTCATATTAGTATTTTTTGAAAAACCATGAATATATATTTCACTTGCTTTTTTAACAGCTTTAAAAATATAATTACCCTTTTCTTTTTCCCAAAAATTTCGACGTTCTGCCATTATTTTACTATATAAATTTTATCTCCTTTTGTGTGACTTCCAAATTCGGGTGCGTACATACATTGAATCGTGGTCGTTCCAAGCAAGAAAGCTCCCTCTGCGTTTACTTTTACCGGATAATCAATAATGAAGGTACCCTTAGGTAAAAAATCTATAAAAAAATCTGTTCCCACATCGCTACTACTCTCAAAATAATATAGACTCTCTTTAAAGACATAACCCGATAAGACGCTTTCGGGTTCAAAGCCAGCGGCGCGTTTGTCATTCAAATGAATAAATTCCATATCCCTATCTGCTTTCACTGTCAATCTAACCACCAGTTTATCTCCCATTTTTACCGTATTCTTAGTATCTACAAGGGAAAGAACCTCTCCTGAAGACCCTACTTTTTTCACATAAAGAGCGCGGGAAACGGACAAAAAAGGAGAATTATACTCTTCTATTTGATTAATCTCCTTGTAATACTGCCAAAAAGCGGCACCCCACAACACATCTGACAAGTTATTTTCAATTTTTACAGATTTAACATCATTTGAAAGTTCTCCTTTTTTCCAATTCTTTTGAAAAAATCCTGTAGCGGCTTCCGAGCTTTTCATGGCCAAATCAATAGATTCCGTCATTTCTTTATCAAGCTTAGGCTCAAAAGAAATACTAACGGGATAGGGTTCACCCTGAGCTAACTTTTCATTTCCACCACCCAATAACGCATAAACAGCATCCGCAGTTTCTTTGGTGGTGGACCAACTATTTGTTTGCTTATTTAATAGCAAGGCCAGTTTAAGTTCCGCTAAATGTTGGTTCATAAAACCAGTTTCAGCAAAAGCTTCGATGAGCAACGCTTGAATTTCTACTTGATTTTCATACCATCGAAAGCCATTTTTCATTTTCCAGTACATGCCTAAATCTTTAGATTTAATGGCTCGGTCATTTAAGCTGTATATCACTTTTTTTGCCATATCCATCTCACCGTTTCTATACCAGAAAAGTGCCAGTTGACCTTGTTGTAAAAGACTCATAGTCAACCATTTTTTCTTTGCCAGGGCATCAAAATAGGCTAATGCTTCCTTAACCTGACTATTTACAACCCTGTCTTTAAAGAAACTCTGCGTATATAAATAATGAATAATAATATCTGATAAAACGACTTCGTCGGATTTAGTTTTCACAATATTCCGATAATAATTAAGCATCTGATCGTCACAAAATTGATTTGCGTTGTCAATGAAACGCTGGGGATTATTTGGGTCTAACAATCCTAATTTTTTTAATTTTCCCCATCCCCCTAAAATATATTGTGTGATATACCAATGACCGTTACCTCCTGGAAACCAGGACCAGCTACCATTGGATAATTGCCTGTCTGCCAATAATTTACTCAAAGCATTTACCTGCTTCGTCATTTTAGACACATCTAGTAATTCAGCTATTTTAAGTCGTTGTTCCCGCTCATTTTTTGCTTCGTCGACCCAAGTCGTCTCTTTTAATAAGGCAGATTTCAAGGACTCATTTTTTTCAAGTTCAGCATCTAAAGACCCAGTATTCTTCCATTCATTTAAAACATTTGAAATAGTAGGATATTGAGATAACAAGTGAGTTCCCAAAACATTGGCATAAAGTTTATTGAATAATTGTTCATTACCGTCATAAGGGTTCTCCATAAGATAAGGTAACGATTTCAAGGCTATCCAAACTGGATGAGTAGTAATTTGTAAATCAAAATTTTCATTACCTAAATGATTCCCTTCATTTTTATTTGGCCAGACAATATTTATTTTTTCGTTTTTTCTTAATAGAAATGGTTTTGCCTCAGTAACTAATATTTGAGAAGGTAGAATAGGTATCCATTCTTTTATAGCGTCCCCAAAATCACCAGATGCAAATTTTATAAGCAGGTTCAGACTATTCAAACCAACTTTAGCTGGGATTTTAAATGGCAAAAACATGGGGACTGTTTTACCGGCAGGAACGGTTACAGAAATAAATTCATCATTAAAGCCAACCTTTGTCGTCCAATCCTGTCCTGTTTCACCATGAAAGGCTTTAAAAAAAACCTTCCCAGATATATCTTCTTTAGTGGTATTTGTCAGCGTAACAGCATATTTAATTTCGTCACCTTCTCTTAAGAACCTTGGCGCATTGGTTTGTAACATAACGGGTAATGTAGAAACAATGTATTTTTCAGTATAGCCGTAAGCGATATCTGAACGGTGCGCCAAGAGCATAAATTTCCATCGGTTCAGTGCGTCATTCATGGTAAATGAAAACCGAATATTTCCAAGACTATCAGACTTAAGTTCAGGCATAAAAAACAAGGATTCAGAAAAATCATTCCGGATCAACGGGCCATCTTCTGAATTATTCATTTCCATCATTTCCTCCGACGGATTCATCTTATCATTTTCAATCATCCTCTCGTTTGGTATTGCCGATTCAGAAAAAGTCTCCATGACCATTGCCGGCATAGACATGTGTCTTTTGCTCAATCCTCTTAGATAATTGTTTTCCTCAAAAAAAGAAAAATTATTTAACGTTGGATAATATTTATTAATCGTTTTGAATCTTAATTTTTTAGGTTGAAATGATAGGTAAATATCTCTTATAACGGGTTGAGGTATTACCCAGTAAGATGGTAAATAATTACTTTTTTCAAAACCAGTAAAGAACCATTCATGGGGTATAAAAGATTCTAATGAAGCATCAAAAAGAGTTGCTACCGCTTCAACTGGCCATTTTTCACCCCTCTCAGAGGATATATTGAGTTCCCAATGAACTTTTTCACCCGGCGATACTATTTCCTTCGTCCGTTGGTAAGTTACTTTTAATTTTTCCTCAGGAATGACCACTTTTACGATGTTATAAATGAAAATGGGTTCATTCTGAAAGTAGGCCATTAGTTCTAATTTACCTAAGCCTTCCTGCTTTTCAGCTATTGGAATTTTCAACCGATTTACCTCATCTACATTCACCCATTCTTTGTATATTTTTTCACCTAAAGTAAAAGAAACGAGGACCTTTTTAATTTCATTTGCCGCAGCAATCTTGAAGTCAAGCGTATCTGTTAAATTATAAACATCCTTCTCCAAATGAATATCCAGCCATTTGGGTGTTGCAATTCTAACTAATTCTGAATCATATAAATAAAACAATTTTTGATCCATTTTTGTATTTACAACGGTCGATCCATCCTTCCATTTTATTTTTACTGCATAATACCCTGGATCAAGATTCGTCATGGGTATTTCCAATATTTTCTCCCCATTCACAAGAAGATTATCCTCATAAATAGTCTTTAATACTTCAAGAGAATCTAAATTATCTTCATTAAAACCAGGGGTGTAAGGAAACAAGCGAATGTAATCCTCCTTTTTCATTGAAGGTAAATCAGGAAAAGGCCATTTTCTTTGGACAAAATGTTGCCTGGGTGCTTTTAATTTGACCAGAGAAATATGCACATCGTCTGATAACTTGTCCCCATTCCAATCGGTTAAAAAAAGAGACCAATCAAGCGTGCCCTTTTGTTTATCCCAATTTTCGGGTATTTGAACATCCAACTTAACCTTCGAGTAACCAATATTAAAAGTAAGGTTCTTTTGTTGTATTTCACCTGAAGGAGAAGTTACTGTAACCTTTACTTCAAACTGAAAAGCAGGGCGTTTATCTTGCCCGATAGAAACATCTGCCTGAGCAAAAAAAGGAATAATAAACGCTCCCTTTTCGTTGGTTATGCCTTCACCTGACGCTAAAAAACTACCAGCATCGCGCGTATAGAACCGACGCATTGACCGCCAGTTATTGGGAAACGATTTCCTATAAATTTCCCATTTTACTATGGCATTTTCAATCAATATACCATTAAAAAAGGCAGCATTTCCTTTAACTTCTAAAGAATCGCCGAGTATTCCAACGGGAGCTTTTTCAAAATTTATCTCAAACTGCGGACGCTTATATTCTTCTACCTGAATGCTTTCCCTATTACCTCCATGGGAACTAACCAGCGTATAATTTCCCTTTACCAGGTTCAATGGAATGTCAAAACGGCCGTTGATTGAACCCATGTCATTAGACAACAGGGTATTTTGGACTAACAAACTACCATTAGGGTCAAAGAAAGAAATGGTCACCTCCTTATTTACAGAAATTTTAGGTTTTTCAATGCCATTGCGTTCCATTAAAATGGCCTTCCAAAAAATGGTTTGTCCCGGTCTGTAAATCTTTCTGTCAGAAAAAATATTTGATTTTAAAACCAATGATAATTCTTCTCTATACCTTTCACCAATATAAAAATTCTCCTCTGTCAGTAAGGTATCTTCCCCATTCGCTATTTTGAAATTAAAAGCACCCTGGGGTAAAGAATACGAAAGAAAACCTTGGTCATCACTCTCTTTCCATGTTTCTTTAAAGGTAATGACAGGCGCATTGGGCGAAAAATAACCTGTCCTCACGGGGATAGCCAAAACACTGGTACCTCCTTTAGGTTCGGTCGATTTTTTATCGAAAAATTGAAATGCTACCTTTTCAAATCCCTCATTATTAACAAAATAGCCGATGTTCGATATTTGAAAAGATAGAAAGGAATGCTTTGTTTCTTCGCTTTTAAATACATACAAGTAATGACCTACAGGAAGTCCGTCTAAAGGAATTTCAGTCACATGTTGCTGGTAATCAGTAGAGGTAGGCAGACCTATTTCAGCCTCCTTTTCAGGCCTTTTATCCTTTAAAAACAATTGAATGTCCTCCTCTTTATACAATAATTTACTTTGCTGGAAGCTTGAAAAAGAAATAGGAACGACCCCTCCTTTAAATGACTGGATATTTTGAAAAGTAACTTTTAATAAAATGGGCTGGTTAGGTAACCCATTGTCTTCCAGGGTTAATGATAAATTTTTTACCCTGATACTTTGCAATAATTCGTTACATTTAAACGCCCCGAAGGTTTTGGGAAACTTCTTAATAGCTTGTTCGCATAAAGCCACCGATTCGTTTAATAATTTTTGTTTGTACTTTTCATTTGCTAACAAATAATAGGTTTCAGCAGTAGTAGCCTGGGCAGGGAATTTTTTTATTAAATGTTCTAATTCCTTTTGCAATAAAACGTCTTTCTCACCATAAATCAAATTTCGATGGACAAATAATAATCGTTGACGATCAAAATCAATTAAAATGGTAGGATCTTTATCTAAACGATGAAAGGTTAAAACCTCCTGAAATAAGAAAAGAGCTTTTCTTACAAAAGAGGTAGAATCTGCCCTTGAAAAATCAATATTTATAAAAGTTTCTAAAGAGGATAAGGAGGCAGGATTTTGCAAATAGAAAACATCATCTGGCTTTATTAATCTACTCTCCTGAGTAGTAAAATATTGCGTGGCACGAAAGACCAAAAAATCATAAAGCGTTTTAATAAAATAAGGCTCTTTTGCTGGATTCAAAAAAAGTCCGTCTATTTTTTTTAGTTCAAAATTTTTTGCGCTTGAAAATGAAACACTTTTAAAAAAATGCTCAGAAATTACATCTTCAAAATGTCTGATGGACCATAATTTGAGGTCATCTGGTCTTTCTCCCTCTGCCTCCTTCCGATCCATCAAAGACCAGGATTCCCTTTGTAAATAATTTGCATAAAGTTCCGCTAAAATACTGTGAACGATAGCATTTTCCGGAAATCCAATGGTTAGAAGCTCCCTTTCTAACCTTTTAATTCCAAGGATATTTCCATTCTCTTCCAACTCATTTAAATAATTTACCGTATATAGTAAAGACTTAATAAATTGTTCCGTTTCCTTATTTTCTTTTGCCAACTTGTAAATGATGTCCACCTTAGCCAATGCTTCTCTGTACAAACCATTTTGATGGAGAGAATCTACTGTTTTCCATAGTT
>Ga0247840_10001111_pt1 | contig 53814 bp, 46 predicted proteins | sample LaCruzMarch2015__FD_192404 | JGI IMG/M metagenome (GOLD analysis project Ga0247840, IMG submission 192404) | Freshwater microbial communities from meromictic Lake La Cruz, Castile-La Mancha, Spain - LaCruzMarch2015_17m | ecosystem: Environmental > Aquatic > Freshwater > Lake | place: Spain... | reverse complement strand
ACCTCCAAAGCTTACCTCAACCCCACACTCCTCAAATAACCAGCACCACTCTCAACCAATCACATCACCCAATTTAACTTTTACAGAAAAACTGTTGCTTAACCCGCAGGGAATATCTCGATCGCTTCAAAGAATATGCTCAGTCCGATGCAGATACCGATTGCGACAGAAGGAGTCTCTGGGCTCGGTGAAGCAGAAGATCGCCAGAAAGATTCAGCAGCATGAGTCTGCTTTTTGCTTTGAGGAGTTGGTGAGGGAGGCTTTGGAGATAGTCTCCTTGAAAGCTTCGTGAAAAGCGGTAGTAATCAGAATGATCGCTGACCGTAGCATCTGCCAATCTTACAACTGCCCCTCACTTACAAGTAATATGCGACCAGTCGTAATATCCAATATTAACGAACTGTCGCATACTATACGTTGGGCCAGAGACCCCACTGCCAATGTCTAGGGATTCTATCTCGGATGCCACGTCCTCCATCCTCATTCCGAGCTTGGAGGTTCAAGGTTTTAAACGATTCACGAATCGCATCACCGCACGAATTGTCGATGACATTCTCCAGTTCTTGTCGGTGCAAGTGTCACGCCGAGGCACCAGGTGGTTCCGCCTGCATTACGCATCGATCTGCCTCTTCCGACCAAGAGACGTGTTGCCGCTTCAGCCTGGAGGTACGATTGTTCGAGCTTCTGAGCCGAAAACATTCCTGCAGCGGCTATTTCGCAGTCGGCCGCAGCGGGTCGGATTCGACGGCACGGGACCGGAATCGGCGAACGCCTCGATGAGTGAAGCTATGTGCCTCGCGGACACGCAGGCAGTGCCTTTCTTCGCACAAACACGAACAACCCTTCTTCTCTATGACAAGCTGCTGAAGGAACAGTGGGGGAGTGAGCATCACCTTCTGTTCGAGATGGGCTGCTGCCTAGCCCGCCTGCAAAGATTCATCGAGGCGGAAAAGATTCTGAGGCGAGCGGTATACCTGTACGAGAAGGACGGTCGCGACTATTGCAATATCGAGATTGGACGAGTCAACTCCCTGCGGAGGGCAATCCAACAAGGGCGAAGCGACGAGCGCTTGATCGGATGGACAAGAGAATCTGTCTCCAACCTGGCACTGGGCGCGCTGGTCACCGGAAGTCCGGCCCAACAACCAGTTGCACCGGAGCCGTGAGAGCGGCGCTTCGCTTGCCTTCACGGCCCGGTGAACTGGAGCGTTCGCTGAAAAAATGATTTCATGCGCCAACGCAATCCTCGCGCTCACGGCGATCCTGCTTGTGGGATGCGACGAATCAGTGCGGTTGTCATACTCTACTAGAGCAGAGGCTGAGGCCCACAGGTCCTTTGCCAGGGGCTGGCTTCCCGAGATCATTCCCGCCTCAAGCCGGGAGATCACTATGGAGAACGATCTGGACTCAAACTGTTCGGAAGGAAAGTTCGCTTTTGACTCGGCCGACCACGACAAGTTCGTCAGCCACTTGGTGCGAGTTCCCGACCACGATGACGCCCAGTCGAAGTTTTACGAATACGGTGAATGGGGCTTCTGGATCGATGACTCTCAAGACCGATGCCGATTCAGATTTATGATGGCCAAATGAAAACCTCACTGCGAACTCCCCGCGAACTGCCGAACCTCCGAATCCCCGCAATCCTCGCGAACCTCTTCAGACCGAAGAAGTTTCCCCAAGCTTCGGAAAATCGGGCTGCCGGGATTTGAACCCGGGACCTCTTGAACCCCATTCAAGCGCTCTACCAAGCTGAGCCACAGCCCGTGACCGAGGGTCAAAACTAGCAGGAAAGCGGGCCGCGTCCCGCAAAAATTTCTGTCGGGACTGGACAAGCGGCAGCTCCCATGAAGTGATTAGACAATGCGGGTCATCTTGCTCCTCCTCGCGACGGCGCTGCTGGCAGCTTGCAAGCCCGCGGTGCCCCCGGGACCTGCGCCGACGCCATCACCCACGCCGGCCCCATCGGCGCCGCCCACAGCCACTCCCACGCCGCCACCCACGCCGACGCCGACGCCGCCACCCACTCCCACGCCCACGCCCTACGTGGCGCGAAAGCCGATGGACACCGGCATGATCTTCAATGGCCTGCAATACAAGTGGTCGGTGCAGACCGAGCCCGGCCAGACTGCCGCGCTGGATCGCGAGATCGACAGTTCCTACCGGATAGAACTGAACCTGAAGATTCGCGAGCCGCGTCCGGCGACCACGCTGGAGGATCTGGCCGTGGTCAATGAACGGCTCCCGCAGTTGCTTCCCGAGCTGCCGTTGCTGCTGGAGACAGCCAAAGTGTCGCCGGATTTTGCCAAGCTTTACGAGTTGAAGCTCGACTGGCTCAAGGAGCGTCTGGAGCGGATCGACCAGATACTTTCGCGGCACAATTACTACGACTGCGACACCATCCTGCAACTGCAGCATCCGACGTCCGGCCGCCGGGCCCTTCTCCTGCAGGGCGACATGGATGTGAATGTGGATGGCTCCGATGGTGATCGGAACATCGAGGTGGACGGATCGGGGCAATTCTTCCAGCCCCAGACGAGCTATCGCTGGCCGAAAACAACAGATCGTCCGAACCCCTTCATTGCGCGGGCCCAGCAGCGGATTGACCAGGCCAACAAGGAGCTGACCAAGCCGGATTTGACCGAGTCGCGCCGCGCCGAATTGCGCGAGCAGATTGATGCGGCCAAGCGCATGGTGGCCGACTTGAAAAGCGCGAGTTTTCTCGTCTCCAAGACAGACCCCACCATCGTGTTGCCGGGGTTCATGATGCGCGGCAGCGGCCCCGATGTTCCCAAGGTGGGGGATTATGCCGTGGTCATCCATGAGGGGCAGATGTATCCGACCATCCTCGGCGACGCCGGGCCGTCCTACAAAATGGGCGAGGCCTCGTTGCGGCTTTGCAATCAGATCAAGCATACCGGGAATCCCCTGGCCCGTCCGGTCAGCGATCTGACGGTGACCTACCTTGTCTTCCCCGGTTCGGCCGATCCCCAGCGGTCGGCTCCCGATCTTGATCGCTGGCATGCGCGTTGTGCCGAGCTACTGACTGAAATCGGGGCGCCCAATGCGCCTCTGCACCGCTGGGAAAACACCGTTCCCCCGTGGCCAACGCCGACCCCAAGCCCGACGCCCTCTCCTTCGCCCACATCGGGAACCCCTGTGGTGGACACCGGAGCCCCCGCGGAATCCGGGGCGCCGGCCACAAGCGCGCCAACCCTATCACCCGCGCCGCAGCCCGGGGTCTCGCCGACGCCTTCGCCAACAGCATCGCCCGGCCCGGCGCTGCAGGGCGGCCCTGCGGGTGCGCCTTGAAGCTAAGGTCTTCCTGCGCCGCGGCAGATCGACATAGGGCGCTGGGTTGGTGATCCAAATGGGCCCGCCTGCCGGTCTTTCAAAGACAATGTCGTTTTGAAAGCTGTTTAAAATGAACGACTTTTCGTCGATGGCGAAGTTACATGGACTTTCTGCAGAAAGTCCATGTAATGCCAATAGCCCGTTGCAGATGGGCCTCTGAAAATCAGGGGGAACGGGCGTTTGCCTTGGGGTCATCTGCGTTCCGCATCCGCGGAACTCTGGTTCGTCCGTTTTCCACCTGACACCACGGCCGGGACGGCCGTGCCCTCTGGCCAAGGTCAAAGTCTGAAAGCACGAGGGCTTTGGTATAACGGCCCGGGTCCGAAATCCTCGTCTGGTTCGTCTCTGCAGGTTCGTCTGTGTATGATCCTGAGCATCGGGAACGCTTCGAATTCACGCCATGACCAGACAGCGCGGCCTCAACGGCCTGGCCATCGATTTCGAGAGCTCCCAGCGCGGCGGGCCGTTGCTATTCGTCCTCTTGGACCGTCACGATGTCGCGGCCGGGGCTTCGCTGGACATTGACCGAGACAGGTGTGTCGTCGTCATCAAGGCCGCCAATGTTGACCCTTGGGCCGAAGATGCCGGAATTGACCTGGAGTTCCGAGCCGGTGCGGGTCACGTGTGGCGTGCAGGCGCCGACGACCAGCGGCATGGCCGAGGCGAGAAGGAGGAGGCGGATGTTTTTCATGGTGCGGAAATGATGCCGCGGGCGGCGCGCCCACGGCAATCCATCATTTGTGCCGGCTACGCTGACCCGGCCGCGCGCTGCAGGACCGCGGCGAGGAAGGCGCCGGCCTCGGCCGGCAGGGTGGCCCCGAACTTGAGTTGCTCATCGCCGGTGGTGATGACGATGTGCTGCCGGGGCACGTTGTTGACCTTGAGGGTGCTCGCTTCCATCCGCACGAGGGATACCCGCTCCAGCCGGATTCGGCGTCGTCGTCCGAGCGGGCCGACACCGCTGAAATTTTCACATTCTCCGCGTCCCACGTTGATCCGCCAGTGGCCGAAAAGCAGATAGGTGATGATGATGAGCAGAACGATGGTGCCGAGGAGGAAGGGCAAGCCGAAGTGGCTGTGCGCGGGATCAAATTTTCCTTGGACGAGCTGGCGATCGTAAATACCCCACATCGAGACGCCCGACCAAAGGGCGGTGAAGGGGATGAGAAAGAGGACGACGGGGGAGAGCCGGCGGTAGGGGATTTCGATCCCGCTGATCAGGCTCTGCCCAACGCGCACGCCTTTGGGGGTGCTGTCAGGTCGACGGCTGCCAAGTCGGGTTGCTGGGCGATGGCGGAAAAGGACATCGACTTGCCGCACGCCCGGCAAAGCGCCACATCGGTGGCCACGTTGGTGTCGTCGAGATCGATCGGCTTGCCGCAATGGATGCACGAATACTTCGGGACCATGGCGGTGTTCTGGCCATGTGCTGCGGGTTAATCCCGCCCTTTTTGCCCGCACCGCGGATTCGAGGGTGAGGCGTTTGTCTCTTGAAGACACGGTCCTCTTGCCACCCAGCGCTGGATCACGGGATTAGCCAGCCTCCCGTCGCAGCCCGGGGGTCACGCGCTGCCTCGTCGACTTGGTGGCCAGAGGTCGTGGCTGGGGGTCTTGGCTGTTTTTTTCACATGGACTTTCTGCAAAAATCCATACAACGCGTTCAAATTTGTCGCCCTGAGTTGTTGGCTAGCCCCCGGGAGGAGCGCAGATCGCGAGACGGCTCTGCCTGGTTGGTGCCCTCGCGGTTGGGGGGATGGAGATCTCTCCGGACCGGACGGGGTGGTCGCCCTTTCTCGTTCGCGGGTAAAGTAATGGGTCCGTTTGGACCCCGGCAGGTCGGGGCTTGGGCGTGGTTGCCCGTTGGGACGGGCGCTGGCCGGCGTTATGGTTGGGGGGCTGGCGGATTGGCGGCGTGGCGGCGTTCGGCTTCCTTGACGATGGCGTCGACAGTTTTTGAGGCCTCCTTGATGGCCAGGCCGCGCAATCCAGCCACCATGGAGGTCGCGGGTTCGACGTGGTTGGCGTAGCAAATGACCGATCCATCGCCCAACGGTTCGACGCGTAGGGCGCCCTTGGCTGACTTGGCCAGCATCGACTCGAGGAGATCCCACTCCACGGTGTATCCGTTGGGCGTTTTCACGTAGTGATTTCTCACGAGGTAGCTGATGGTGAAAAGCACCGGCAGACGGACGGTGTAGCGCACGTCCTTGGTATCCGGGTCGGGCTGGTTCTCCACCTTCGCGCTGTCGAGATTTTCGATGAAGGTGTTGGCGTTTTCGTAGTCGAGAAAAAGGTCGGTGATGCCTTGCGGGGTCGCTTTGACCTTGCGATAGATTTTGATCTCCGGCCAGGTGGCGCCCTCCACCTCGACGACGGTCATGACTTTGCCGCCGGATTCCAGCTTGGCGCGATCCGCCGGGCTGAGCTCCTCGAGAACGGCCGCCGGAGCCGTGCAAGTGAGGCCGAGGATGAGCGGTAGGATCAAGGCGGTCCGGCGCAGGAGGCGCGGGAGTAGGAGGGTGTGAGGAGAGGTCATGCGATGGCTGGTTGGTTAAGATGAAGTATGCTAACAGGGGATCTGTGGAAATCGATATTTTGACACTATTCCCCGCCATGGGCGAGAGCCTGCTGGGGGAAAGTATGCTGCGCATTGCGCGGGAGAAAGGCCTGGCCGACATCCGGCTGCGCAATCTGCGCGAGTGGGCGCCGGGCAAACACCGGGTGACGGACGAGCCGCCCTACGGCGGGGGGGCGGGCATGGTCATCAAGGTCGAACCAATTTTCAACGCCCTGGCCGAACTCCGCCGCCCCGAGTCGCGGGTGATTTTGCTCTCCGCTCAAGGCGCACGTTTCGACCAGGCAGTCGCACGGCGTCTGGCGACGGAGAAACACCTCGTGCTGATTTCCGGTCATTATGAAGGAGTCGATCAGCGAGTGGCCGACCATTTGGTCGACGAGGAATTGTGCATCGGGGATTACGTGCTGACCAACGGAACCCTCGCGGCTCTGGTCGTGTCGGACGCGGTGGTTCGGCTGCTGCCCGGCGTGCTGGGGGATGCGATGTCGGCCGAGGATGAGTCGTTTTCGCACGGGCTGCTCGAATACCCGCATTACACCCGCCCGGCGGAGTTCGAAGGCTGGCCGGTCCCCGAAGTCCTGCTGGGCGGCAATCATGCGGCCATCGAGGCCTGGCGGCGGACCCAGTCCGTGGCCCGGACCCGCCAGCGCCGCCCGGATCTGGGTGCGGGGCGCTGAGGCGCCAGCCAAGGCAAAAGCGAGTTTGTGTGGTAGAGTGGGGCCGCTGCCTATGAACACTTTTTCGCTCGGACTCCGGATTTGCGCGGTCGTCGCCTGGTCGCCTCTCCTCCTCGGCTGTGCCTCCGTGAGCGTGAAGCAGGAAAGTTGGGCCAAGGGAAAAATCACCCTGCCTTCGAAAATTTACGTGGCGGATTTTGCCGCGCCGGCGGCGGTCCTAAATGTGGATCGTGAAGGGGCCGAGCTTGAGGCTTTCCGCGCTGAGTTGGCGGAGAATTTTTCGGCGAATCTGCGGGAGGAAATTTCGGCAGGAATCGCGCCCGCCGAGCCTCTCCTTGCGGCGACACGCCCGGAGAAGGGCAGTTGGGTTGTCGAGGGCAGCTTTCTCCGGGTCAATCAGGGCAGCAGGCTGCTGCGCAGTCTCATCGGGCTTGGTGCGGGCGGAACGAAGATCGAGACCCGGACGAGCATCGCCGAGGTGCTACGCGGGAGTGGTCGGCGCCCGCTCGGGGAGATCGAGACGACGGGCGGCTCCAATGCTGAGCCGGGCGCGTTGGTCCTGCCGCTGCCTGTCGGCAGCGCCGTGAGGTTGGTTCTGTCCGCTACCCTCACCGGGGTGACGCGGGATTTGCGGCGCACCGCACGGACGATCACGGCCCTGATGGCAGAAAAGCTCCAGTCGCAGGGCATGGTTCTGCCCGGCCAGAACGAACAGGTGAAAAGGCTGGGCGGCCTGGCCGGGTCCCGCGGGGCCGGTGGAGCCGTTGAGCCAGCCGAACCGCGCCCCGCAGCCGTGACAAGCCCAGGCATCCGTGTAGGGTCATAACGCCTTTTAGCTGGTCTGCTTCTTGCTGATGAAACTCAAACCATACCTTCTTGCTGCCGCGATCATCATTGTTCTGGTCGGCGCCGTGGTCGGCATCAAGGCCCTGCAGATTCGGCAGTTGATCAGCATGGGCGATGAGGGCGGGCCGCCACCGGAGGCGGTCAGCTCGGTGGAGGTGGTGACCGATCGTTGGGAGCGCTCGGTCGAGACGGTGGGTTCACTCCGCGCGGTGCAGGGTGCTGATCTCAGCACCGAGACCTCCGGGGTGGTGACGAAGATTCATTTCGAAAACGGCGCGGAGGTCAGCGAGGGCGACTTGCTGCTGGAACTCGACAACGATACCGAGCAGGCCAACCTGCGTTCGGCGGAGGCCGAGGCGGCCCTGGCCCGCACGGTTTACGAACGCACCAGCCGGCTGCGGGCCAACAACACCGTCCCGCAGTCCGAGATGGACTCGGCCGAGTCGCAATTGCGCAAGATGGCTGCGCTGGTCGAGCAACTGCGCGCCACCATCCGGAAGAAGCAAATCAGCGCCCCCTTCTCCGGCCGTCTCGGCATTCGCGAGGTCAACCTCGGGCAGTTCGTCAACAACGGCGACAAAATCGTTTCGCTCCAAGCGCTGGATCCGATCTTCATCGATTTCCTCCTGCCCCAGCAACTGATCGCCGGGGTAGCCCCCGGGCAGAAGGTCAAGGTGACGACGGATGTCTATCCGGGCCGCGCATTCGAGGGCGAGCTGACCGCGGTCAACACGGAGATCGACCCCGTGACCCGCAACATCCGCCTGCAGGCCACGCTGCAGAATCCGAAAGGCGAGTTGCGCCCCGGGATGTTCGGCCGCGTGGTTCTGGCTTTTGGCGGAGCCGACGAGGTGGTGCGCATTCCCGCCACGGCGCTGCTGCGGGCGCCGTATGGCGATTCTGTTTTTGTTCTCGAAGAGGAAACCAGCGAGGAGGGGGTGAAAAAAACCGTGGCCAAGCAGCGGTTCGTCCGCATCGGCCGCTCCCAAGGTGATTTCGTTGCCGTGACGGAAGGAGTGAAGGCGGGTGAGACCATTGTTTCCGCCGGGGCCTTCAAGCTCCGCAACGGCTCGGCCGTCACGGTGAATAACGAGATGGCGGCCGACCCGCAAATGCGGCCCACCCCGCCGAACTCATGAGCATCCGCCAAATGGGTCGCCGCGGGCGCGACGATGGCGGCCGCGCGTTCACGGATCTTTTTGTCCGCCGTCCGGTCCTGGCCATCGTCGTGGCCATGCTCATCATCGTCGCGGGTCTGCAGGCCGTTTTCACCCTCAACGTCCGGCAATACCCTAAAAGCGACAACGCCTCGGTCACCGTCACCACGGTTTACATCGGGGCCAGCGCCGATCTCGTCCGCGGTTTCATCACCACGCCGCTGGAGCGGGCCATCGCCGGGGCGGACGGCATTGACTACATCGAGTCGCAAAGCTCGCAGGGCCGGTCGGTCATCACGGCTCGGCTCAAGCTCAACTACGATTCGACCAAGGCGCTTTCGGAGATCAGCTCCAAGGTCGACCAGGTCCGCGGCGACCTGCCGCCCGAGGCGGAGGTTCCGATCATCAACATCGAGAATGCCGACTCCCAGCAGGCCGCGGCGTATCTGCGTTTCGTCTCCGACATCCTCAAGCCCAACGAAGTAACCGACTATCTGACCCGCGTGGTCCAGCCTCGTCTCTCGGCTCTGGCCGGCGTGCAGCGTGCGGAAATTCTCGGTGGCCGCACCTTCGCCATGCGCATCTGGCTCAAGCCGGACCGCATGGCTGCGCTCAACATCAGCCCGGCGCAAATCCGCGCCGCCCTGGCCGGAAACAACTACCTCTCCGCCGTTGGCCAGACCAAGGGCGCCTTGGTCACGGTCAACCTCACAGCCAACACCGACCTGCGCACGGCCGAGGAATTCGAGCAACTGGTCCTGCGCACCAGCGGCGGCGCGGTCGTGCGGCTCAAGGACGTGGCCGATGTGGTCCTCGGGGCCGAGGATTACGATTCCGAGGTCCGCTTCTCCGGCGAGGAAGCCGTCTTCATGGGCATCTGGGTGCTGCCCAACGCCAACTCGCTCGATGTGATCCGCGCGGTGCGCACCGAAATGGAGAGCATCCAAAAAGATCTGCCCACCGGCATGGAGGCCGGGGTGGCTTACGATTCCACGATTTACATCAAGGACGCCATTCAGGAGGTGATCAAGACGCTGGCCGAGACACTCCTCATTGTCATTGTCGTCATCTTCCTTTTTCTCGGTTCGCTGCGCGCCGTGGTCATCCCGGTCGTGGCCATTCCGCTCTCGATCATCGGCGCCTTCTTCCTCATGCAGGCGGCCGGGTTCACCATCAATCTGCTGACCCTCCTCGCCATCGTTCTATGCGTCGGCATCGTGGTCGATGATGCCATCGTCATGGTGGAAAACATCGAGCGGCATTTGTCCGAGGGCTTGAGTGCGACCGAGGCCGCCATCAAGGGAGCGCGTGAACTCATCGGGCCGATCATTTCCATGACCATCACCCTCGCGGTGGTTTATGCGCCGATCGGGCTGCAAGGCGGCCTGACCGGCTCTCTCTTCCGCGAATTCGCCTTCACCCTGGCGGGGGCCGTGGCGGTTTCGGGCGTGGTTGCGCTGACTCTTTCGCCGGTCATGTGCGCGAACCTGCTCAAGCCCGGGATGGAGGATCGGGGGTTTGCCGGGTTGATCTCGCGCGGGTTCGCCCGCCTGCGCGACGTCTATGGGCGCGCCCTCGACAAGGTGCTGGCTGCCCGCCCGGCCGTCTATTCCGTCTGGCTGGTCCTCGCGCTGCTGAGCGTTCCGATGTTCAAGATGTCGCCCGGCGAGTTGGCCCCGACCGAGGACCAGGGGATCATTTTCGGCATCATTGATGCGCCGGCCAACGCGACGATCGAGGACACCGTGCGCTACACCGAGGCGGCCAATGACATTTTTTTTCAGGAGCCTGAGACGGCCTTCAGTTTTCAAATAACCCAGCCGTCGTCGGGTTTCGCCGGCATGGTCCTCAAGTCCTGGGGCGAGCGCGAACGCACCCCCAGCGAGATTCTCCCGGACGTTTCGGCCAAACTGGCGACCATTCCCGGGATCAGCCTTTTCGCCGTGGTTCCGCCGGCCTTGCCGGGCGGGGGGAATTTTCCCGTGGAGTTCGTCATCGCCTCGACCGCCGAGCCCCAGGCCATCCTCGATTTCGCCCGGCAGTTGCAGGAGAAGGCCACGGCCAGCGGGATGTTCGCCTTCCCGCCGATCATCGACACAAAGATCGATCAACCGCAGGCCGAGATCGTGCTCGACCGGGACAAGGTCGCCTCGATGGGGCTCGATCTGCGGCAGATCGGCGAGGACATGTCGGCCATGATGGGCGGCAACTACGTCAACCGCTTCAACATCGGCGGCCGCAGCTACAAGGTCATTCCGCAGATCGAGCGGGGGAGCCGCCTCAACCCCGAGCAGCTCCAGCGCATTTATGTCACCGGTCCGAACAACCGGCTGATGCCGCTCGGCGCGGTCGCGACGATCAAGGAATCAGCCGAGCCCCGCTCGCTCAACCGCTTCCAGCAGCTCAACGCGGTCAAGCTCAGCGGGGTGGCCATCCGCCCGCTCGACCAGGCTCTGACTTTCCTCGAAGACGAGGCGGCCAAAATCCTCCCGCAGGGTTACGTCATTGATTACACCGGCGAGTCGCGCCAGTTGCGCACCGAGGGTGACAAGTTTCTCCCTGCTCTGGGCATCGCGCTGCTCCTGATCTTTCTCGTCCTCTCCGCGCAGTTCAACAGCTTCCGCGATCCTTTCATCATCCTGCTCGGGTCCGTTCCGCTGGCCATGTTTGGCGCGCTCATCTTCAGCTTCCTCAAAATGCCGGCCCCCAATGTGCCGTTCTGGACGGACGGATGGACCACGACGATGAACATCTACTCGCAGGTGGGGTTGGTTACGTTGGTCGGATTGATCGCCAAAAATGGCATCCTCATCGTGGAGTTCGCCAACCAGTGCCAGCTGGCCGGCATGAGCAAAATGGAAGCGGTGCGTGAGGCGGCGCGGGTGCGGTTGCGTCCGGTGCTGATGACGACCATCGCCACGGTGGCCGGCCACTTTCCCCTCGTGCTCGTGGTCGGTGCGGGCGCGGCGGCGCGTAATTCCATCGGCCTCATCCTCGTCGGCGGCATGGCCATCGGGACATTGTTCACCCTTTTCATCATTCCCTGCCTCTACGTGCTCATGGCCAAGGACAACTCGAAGATCGCCTCGCGCGCTCGCGAGGACGAGCCGTCCGGATTGGCCGGGGAGCCGGCTGGCGCCTAACTTCGCGGGTTGGTGACCAGCTCGGCGGCGAGGTTGATCGCGGCCAGCATGCTCGCGTGGCTGGCCCGGCCCGTGCCGGCGAGGGCGAAGGCGGTGCCGTGGTCGGGGCTGGTGCGAACGAACGGCAGGCCGAGGGTGACATTCACGCCATGGTCAAAGGCCAGCAGCTTGAGCGGAATCAGGCCCTGGTCGTGATACATGCAAAGCACGGCGTCAAATTCTCCTCCGGCCGCGCGGTGGAAAACCGTGTCCGGTGCAAACGGCCCGTGAAAATCCCCCCCGCGGGCGAGTGCCTCCACCGCGGGCTGGATGATCGTTTCCTCCTCGCCGCCGAACTGTCCGCCTTCCCCGGCATGGGGATTGAGCCCGGCCACCGCGATCCGGCCCGGGCGCCCGAGACGGCGTTGCTGGAAGGCCGCGAGGAGGCGCCCGACGCGGACGATTTCTCCCACGCTCAGAAGCTCCGGCACGTCGCGCAGCGGCACATGGATGGTGGCCAGGGCGACGGTGAGAGGGCCGCCGGTCAGGCACATGGCAAAGTCATCGACCCCGGCCCGCGCGGCGAAAAACTCGGTTTGGCCGGGAAAGGGAAATCCGAGGTCGTGCAGCGCGTTCTTGGCCACCGGTCCGCTGACCACGCCCTGGATGACGCCGGTTTGCAGCAGCGACGCGGCTTCTTCCAGCGCATCCCAGGCCGCCCGGGCCGAAGCGCTGGTCGGCTCACCCGGCCGGTGGCCTTCCGGGTTCCCGATCACCCGATACTCGCACCCGGCTGGGAGCGCGGGGTCGGCCAGCGACCGGCGAATGATTTCCGGCCCGAGGCCGGCCGGATCGCCGAGGGTCAGGCCGAGAATGGGGCGGGCGGACGCGCTCAGTAGATTTTGACGTAGGCCTTGTCGCGGAGGGTGGCAATCCACTGGTCCTGCAGGCGCAGGCGCTCTTCCTCGAAAAGTTTCTTGCTGATGTCGTCACGCACTTCGGCCAGCGGCTTGGTCACGGACGGCTTCTTCGCGTCGACCCGCATGATGTAGAACGTGTCGCCGACCTGGATCGGTTGGCTGAGCTCGCCGGGCTTGAGGGCGAAGGCGAATTTGTTCATCTCCTCGGTGAGCGTCTTGCGGTCGATCCAGCCCCAGTCGCCGCCGAAGTCGGCCGTGCTGTCGTCGGAATACATCTGGGCCATGCCGGCGAAATCGGCGCCCTCGAGCAGCTTGGTCCGGATTTCCGCGGCCATGGTTTTCTTCGACTCGACCGGATCCTCGGTCGCCTCGGGGTCGGGGCGCAGGATGATCATGCTCAGCTTGATTTCCTCCGGCGAAGAATACTGGGCAATGTTCTTGCGGTAGTAGGCCTCGATTTTATCCGGCGAGATGACGAAGTCCGCGCGGACGGCCTTCTGGCGCATGGCCTGGACAATGATTTTGTCGCGTTCGATCTCGCGGAACCGGGCCATGCTGAATCCCTGGGCGCGGAGGGTGCGAACGAAGGCGCTGCGGTTGCCGCCGAATTCCTCGCGCACGATGGTGTTGATGCGGTCGTCGATGACGTAGGGCGGAATGGAGAAACCCTCCTTATTGAAATGGTCGATGATGAGTTGGCGATCAATCAGGTCCTTGAGCGAGGCCTCCTGCGACTCCTTCATTTTGGCCTGCAGTTCCTCGCCCTGATACATTTCGCCGAGGGAGCGCTGGCGGAACATGAGCAATTCCCGCACCTGTCCGAAGGTGATGACGTTGGAGTTCACCACGGCGGCGATGCCGTCGACCATGCGCTCCTTCGAGGGTTGGGCCGCGGCCGGAGAGACCGGCAGAAGCAGACAGAGGGCAATAACGACGGGGAAAAAACGGGCGGCTGACATCACAATTCCTGCAAGAGTCTAAGAATCTGGCGCAATTTCAAGGCGGGATCGTCGGAATCGAGCCTCGGGTGGCGGTGGCCGATCATGATGAAATCCCCGCCACGGCGCAACCGGAGGACCTTTTCCTCGGTTTCGACCAGATCGAGACCCGCCGCGGCGGCCCGCAGCCGGATGGCTGCCACCTTGAGGAGGTGACGGGCCGGAGTCGGCAGACGGCCGTAGCGGTCGCGCCAGAGGTTTTTCAGATCTTCCAGAGCCGGCAGCGCGTCGGCCTCGGCCAATTGGCGGTGGGCGGCGATGCGTTCGCGCGGATCGGAGATGTAGCCCGGGGGGATCCAGGCGGGGAGTTGTCCGGCGGCCGCGGTCGCCGGATCGGACGCGATGAAATCGAGATGAATTTTCAAATCCGGATGACCGGGCGCCTTTTCTCCCTTGATCCGGGCCACCGCGGCCTTGAGCAGCCGGCAATAGAACTCGAAGCCGATGGCGAGGATGTGTCCGCTTTGCTCGGTGCCGAGAATGTTGCCGGCGCCGCGGATTTCGAGGTCGCGCATGGCCACGCGGAAGCCGGCGCCGAGGTTGGAGTATTGGCGGATGGCGGCAATGCGTTTGCTCGCACCGCCTCCGCCGATCAGATCGCGGGGGAGCAGGAGGTAGGCGTAAGCTTTGTGGTTCGACCGGCCGACGCGGCCGCGCAATTGGTAAAGGTCGGCCAAACCGAAGCGGTCGGCGCGGTCGATGATGATGGTGTTGGCGTTGGGGATATCGAGGCCGCTTTCGATGATGGTGGTGCAAAGCAGGATGTCGGCCCGGCCGGAGACAAACACGTTCATCACGTCCTCAAGCTCATCCTCGGGCATTTGTCCGTGGCCGGTGACGATGCGGGCCTTGGGAAGGAGTTCGCGCAGGCGCTTCTCGACCAGGGCAATGGATTTGACGCGGTTGTGGAGAAAATAGACCTGCCCGCCGCGGGTCAGTTCGCGCTGGATGGCGTCGCGAATGAGGCGTTCGTCGTAAGCGCAGATGGCTGTCTCGACCGGGACGCGGTTGGGCGGCGCGGTTTCGATCGTGCTCATGTCCCGCGCCCCGAGGAGCGAAAGATAAAGGGTGCGCGGGATGGGCGTGGCCGAGAGGGTGAGAACATCGACGCGGCGGAAGTTTTCCTTCAGCCGTTCCTTGTGCAGGACGCCGAAACGCTGTTCTTCATCGACCACGACGAGCCCGAGGTCTTTGAAGGCGACGTCCTTGCCGAGCAACCGGTGGGTGCCGATCACGATGTCCACGCTCCCGTCGCGCAGACCTGCGAGGGTTTCGCGTTGCTGCTTCGGCGTGCGGAACCGGCTGAGCAGCCCGACCGTCACCGGGTAATCGGACATGCGCTCGCGCAGGGTCTGCCAGTGCTGCTGGGCCAGCACGGTCGTGGGCGCGAGGAAGGCGACCTGACGTCCGCCCATCACGGCCTTGAAGGCGGCGCGGATGGCGATCTCTGTTTTGCCGAATCCGACATCACCGCAGATGAGGCGGTCCATCGGGCGCGACGATTCCATGTCCTTCTTCGTGTCGGCGATGGCGCGGAGTTGGTCGGGCGTCTCGTCGAACGGGAAGGAGTCCTCGAACTCGCGCTGCCAGGTGTTGTCGGGCGGAAACGTCAGCCCGGGCTCGGACTCGCGTTCAGCCTGCAGGCGGAGAAGTTTTTCCGCGTAGGCCATGACGGATTTCTCCGCGCGGCTGCGCGCCCGCTGCCAACGCCCGTCGCCGAGTTCACTCAGCGCGGGGTTTTTCCGTCCGATCCCGACATAGCGGGAAACCTTCCAGCCCTGATCGAGCGGGACGTAGAGCTTGGATCCACGGGCAAACTCGAGGGTCAAAACCTCGCCCGCTTCCTCCTGCCCGGGGAGCACATGCAGTCCGCGGTAGCGGGCGATGCCGTAGTCGAGGTGAACAACGAGATCGTTCTCGGCGAAGTCGTCAAACCGCAGGGCCTGCCGCGCCCCCGCGGCGCGGGCGCGTTGCCAGCCGCCGCGGCGGGCCTCGAGGCTGGAGGCGCGGCCGAAAATTTCGGCATCGGTCAGCAGGGCCAGACGTGCGTCCGGCAGGGTGAATCCGCGGGCGAGGTGACCGAGAATGACGGGCAACTCGCTTGGCGCCTCGGGTTCGGCCGCCGCCACCTCGCGGAGGCGGCTGGCTTCGCCCTCGTTGAGGCAAACCAGACCGACTTTCCAACCGTCCGCCCGCCACTGCGCGATCTGGCGGAAAAGGTCGCGTCGGCGCCGTTCCAGCAGGACGATGTCGCCGGCGGCGAAATCCCCGAGCGGATGGCCGGCGGCCAAAATTTCCACCCCGGGATCGCCGGCGAGGATCGGGTTGGAGTGCAAGCCGGCGGCCGCCTCGGGCCACGCCTCTTCGATGGAAAGAAAAATGGTCCCGGCGGGAAAATGATCCCGCACGATGGCGTCGTTCTCGTCGGCGCCGTCCCCGAGGCTCAACTCGCAGGCGTCGAGCGTTTCAACCGAGCGCTGGGAGTCGGGATCGTAGGACCGGATAGATTCAAGCTGGTCATCGAAGAATTCCAGCCGCACCGGCTGCGCCGTTTGCCAGGGAAAAATATCCACGATGCCGCCGCGGATTGCATAATGTCCGCGCTGCGCCGCGATCGATCCACGGACAAAACCCGCGGCTTCGAGTTTTGCCGCCAACTCGGTCAGGGGCAGCGTGTCGCCGCGCCGGAGCGGCAGCATGGCGCGGGCCACGTGACCGACCGAGGGTGCGGGATGGTCGAGTCCATCGGCCGTGACCACGACGAGGGGAGGTTGACCGGTGTCGAGTTCGCGCAGCGCGGCCAAGCGGGCGGCCGCCAGTTCCGGATCGGGCGCCCCGGCCCCGCGGGCCGACAACTCGAGCTCCGGGAGGAAGAGCGCCTGGGGGCTCCAGAATTGCAGGTCGTGGAAAAATTCCTCCTGACGTTTGACATCCGGGCAGACCGCGCAAACGGGTCGGCCGGTTTTGTGCGCAAGCCACGCGGCGAGGAAGGGCTGGGCGGGCGCGGCGACCCCGCCGGCCACGGCGGTTTGTCCGGCCTGGATCGCAGCCAGCCATTGCCGCGCCGCAGGACTGGCGTCGCCGGCCGGGAGCAGATCGTGGCTCACGGGATGGCCGGTTCGCTCCGGAGAATGTCGCGCCAGGCACATCCGACCGGACCGGGGCCGATGGGGCCGAGTTCCAGGGGCATGACACCGAGGCGGCTGTTGGTCAGAAAAATTTCCGAAGCTTCCCCCAGACGGGCCGCGGGGAGCTCGACTTCACGTGCGTTCAGCTCGCGGAGCAAGCGCCCGCGAACCACGCCCGGACGCACGGCGAGGGTGGCCGAGGGAGTGCAAAGCTCCCCGCCCAGCACGAAGAACAAATTGCCAAACGCGGCGGAAAGGGCGCGGCCCGCGTGGTCGGCCAGCAGCGCGTGATCGAACCCTGCGGCATGGGCTCCCGCCTGCGCCGCGCAGTTCATCCAATAGTTTCCCGTCTTGAGACCGCGGGCGAACGGCGCCACCGGCTCCGGATGCAGGCGGGCGGATTGAAACGGCGGCAGCGCCCCACTGCCCGTGGCCTCAAAAAGCGCGAAGATCCGCGGGGCCACCACCGGGTCGGTCGGGCTGCCGTCGCCGGCGCTAATGTAGATCCGCAGGACGCCGGTGTCCGCCGCGCCGAGGGCGGGAAGGTCGGCCGGGGGCGTGACTTGGAGAAGATGGCGGGCGCTGGTTGCCAGAAGGTTGAGGTGTTCCTCGGCGAACAAGGCGCGGCCGGCGCGCACGCCGATCGTTTCAAACACTGCCATCCCGTAGCGCGTGGCGCGATCGGTCAGCGGGAGCCCCGAGGCGGGCTGCCAGCCGCCTTCCGCCGAGAGCCAGGCCCGTGGGGCGGGGTTCACGCCGACTCCGCCCGCAGGTGTTCGAGACGTTTGCGCAGGGTGGCGCGGGTGATGCCGAGGAGTTTGGCCGCGCGCATTTGGTTTTGGCCGGTCGCATCCATGGCCCGCCGGGTAAATTCTTTTTCCAGCCAGGGTAGAAGTTCGAGCCCGGGTTGGGCGCTGGCCGCCTCGAAAAGCAGGGCGGCCGCGGCGTCCAAACTGCCGGGGGCGACCGCCGTCGCGGGGGTTTCCGCTTCGGGGGCCGCGGGCACGCCTTGCCCCAGCGGCAGGTCTTTGGGCAGCAGCACGTCGCCCGTGGCCAGCACGGAAGCGCGTTGGATGGTGTTTTCCAACTCGCGCACATTGCCCGGCCACGGATGGCTCTCGAGCAACTCGACGGCCTCGGTGCTCAGTTGCAACTGGGGCTTCAGCTTTAGCGCGGCGACGCGTTTGAGGAAGTATTCGGCCAGCAACCGGATGTCCTCGCGCCGTCCGCGCAACGGCGGGAGCTGGAGGCGCACGACATTGAGCCGGTAGAAGAGATCCTCGCGGAAGGTCTTGGCCGCCACCTCGGCCTCGAGGTTTTTGTTCGTGGCCGCGACGATGCGCACGTCGGTCTTGATCGTGTGGTTGCCTCCGACGCGGGAGAACGTGCCGTCCTGCAACACGCGCAGGAGCTTGCTTTGAATGGCCAGGGGCATGTCGCCGATCTCGTCGAGGAAGAGCGTGCCGCCGTCGCACTGCTCGAAACGGCCGATGCGCTGGGCGCTGGCGCCGGTGAACGATCCCTTCTCGTGTCCGAACAGCTCGCTCTCGAGCAGGTTTTCCGGGATGGCGGCGCAGTTGATGGCGAGAAACGGGCGGTCGTTGCGGGCGCTGTATTGGTGGATGGCGCGGGCGACCAGTTCCTTGCCCGAACCGCTCTCGCCCGTGATCATGACCGCGGCGTCGCTGTTCGAGATGCGCCCGACCATTTTGAAAACTTCCTGCATGGCGGGCGACTGGCCCACGATGCTGTCCTGGTGCTGCTCGACGGTCAGGCTCGGCTCGAAAGGTTTGGCCCGGCGCATGTCCGCCGCCGCCTTGAGGGCCGAGTCGACGACAATCTTGAGGTTGAACGGGAGTTGCTCCTTGCGGACAAAATCAAACGCGCCGAGGCGCATCGATTCAATCACGCTCTGGGTCGTGCCGAGCGCGCCGGTGATGATGACGAGGGCGTTGGGGTCGCGCTTGCGCAGGCGGGCGAGAAGTTCGAGGCCGTTGTGCGTGCCGAGGCGCATCTCGGTGATGACGACCAGGGGATTCTCCGCGCAGAAAAGTTTGAAGGCCTCCTCGGCGCCTTGAGCCGTGATGACACGAACATCCTCGGCCTCCAGCTGGTGCTTGGCCCACTTGAGAAAATCCGGATCCGGGTCAACGGCAAGAACAGTTGGGCGATGCGGCATGGGGCGGGGGATGGCTCAGACTCCTCCGAAACGACGATGACGTCCGGCGTATTCGCGGATGGCGGCGAAGACGTCTTCCTTGGTGAAGTCCGGCCATAGTTTGCTCGTGACCACGATCTCTGTATAGCTCAACTGCCAGAGGAGAAAATTGGAAATTCGCATTTCGCCGGACGTGCGGATGAGCACATCGGGGTCGGGCTGCCCGGCGGTGTAAAGATGCGAGGCCATGCTGTCCTCGGTGATCGCGTCCGGTTCGAGCGTCCCGGCCCGGACCTCGCGGGCCAGCGCGCGGGCCGCGTCCGTGATCTCCGTGCGGGCCCCGTAACTCAGCGCCAGCGTGAGCGTCAGCGCGGTGTTGCCGGCCGAGCGGGCCATCGCCTCGTCGAGCCGCCGGCGCGCTTTGTCCGGCAAATCCTGCAAATGGCCGATGGCCCGCAGGCGGATGTTGCGCTCCATGATCTCCGCCGTGCGCTCGGCCAGAAAACGGTCGAGCAGTCCCATCAGCGCCTTGACCTCGTCGGGCGGGCGTTGCCAGTTTTCCTTGCTGAAAGCATAGAGCGTGAGGTGCTCGACCCCGGCCTCCAAGCACCCGGCCGTGCAGGCGCGCACGGACTCGGAACCGCGCCGGTGACCCTCCATGCGCGGCAGGCCCCGCTCCCGCGCCCAGCGCCCGTTGCCGTCCATGATGACGGCAATGTGACGCGGAATTTTGTCCGCCGGAACGCCGGAGGGATTGCTCACAGGCGGATGGTTTCGTCGTGGCCGGCGCCGACGCTGACAATGCTGAGCTTGGCCCCGGTCAATTCGGCCAGGGCGCGAACGTAACGGCGGGCGGCCGGTGGGAGCTGGCTGAATTTGCGCGCGGACGAAGTGGATTTCATCCAGCCGGGAAACTCGCGGTAAACCGGACGGCACCGCGCCCACGCGTCGGGATCGGTCGGGGGGTGAGCGAGGGTCTTGCTGCCCAGTTTGTAGGCGGTGCAGACGCGGATGACCGGGACGTTGTCCAGGCCGTCGAGGTTGGTGATGGCCAGTTCGTCGATGCCGTTGAGCATGCCGGAATAGCGCGTGGCCACGGCGTCGAACCATCCGCACCGCCGGGCCCGCCCGGTCGTGGCGCCGAACTCGCGGCCCATGGCGTGGAGGAGATCGGTGATCGTGGCGTCCTCGGTCGGCAGCGGTCCTTCGCCGACCCGCGTGGTGTAGGCTTTCATCACGCCGATGACCGTGTCCATGCGGTGCGGGGGCACCCCTGAACCGGTGCAGGCGCCGCCGGCCGTGGTGTTCGAGCTGGTCACAAACGGATAGGTCCCGTGGTCGAGGTCAAGGTAGGTGCCCTGCGCGCCCTCGAAGAGCAGCCGCCGGCCGCGGGTCATGGCGTTGTGCAGGTAAACCACCGTGTTGGTGATGAACGGGCGCAGCACTTTGGCCGCGGCGAGGTATTGGGCCAGCGCGGGCTGCGCCGCCACGGGCTTGGCCCCGAGCGAGCGGAGGATGGCGTTGTTCTCGCGCCGACGAATTTGGAACTTGGCCGTGAAAGTTTTCGCATCGAGCAGGTCGCCGACCCGCAGTCCGGTGCGGGCCGCCTTGTCGCCGTAGGCCGGGCCGATGCCGCGTTTGGTTGTGCCGATTTTGTTTTTGCCCTTGCGCAGTTCGCGCGCCTCATCGAGGGCGCGGTGCCAGGGCATGACCAGATGGGCGCAGTCGCTCAGGAGGAGGTTCTTGCCCGCGTTGATCCCGCGGTCGTGGAGTCCGTGGATTTCCTTGACCAGGGCGAGCGGGTCGACCACCACGCCGTTGCCGATCACGCAGGTTTTGCCGCGACGCAGGATGCCGCTGGGGATGAGATGCAGGACGAACTTTTCCTTACCGTGGACAATAGTGTGCCCGGCATTGTTGCCGCCCTGACTGCGCACGACGACATCGGCATCATCCGTGAGGTAATCAATGATTTTGCCTTTGCCTTCGTCGCCCCACTGGGCGCCGACGAGAATAGTGTTGGCCATAAGAGAGATGCCCGGCCGTCCCTTCGTGGGCGCGAGACCGAACATTCATCTTTTCCCACCATCCGCCTCGGCGGCAAGAATAACCCGCGCCCCCATCGCGGCGTGCCAGCCCCGGAAAGCCGCAACCGGTGATCTCTCTCCCCCCGAGGTGAGGAGCGGACCTTGTTGTCCAAGGGATGGTTGCTCGTGCACGGTTCGGACCCTACTCTCGGCTTGGAACAGATCATTCCATGCGCAACACCGTCCTTTTCACCCTTGTCGCCGTTCTGCTTTCGGCCGGAGCGGCCCCCGCCCAGACCTACACATTCCAACTCGATGACCATGTCGCCGTGGCCGGCCTGGACGAGGCCAAGCCGCGCAAGCTGGCCCGGGGAACAGACCCGGCCCTCTCGCCTGATGGCGCGCAGGTGGCCTACACGCAGTCCGACGACGAAGGAAATCGCCGCATCGCCGTCCTCGACCTGGCCACGGGCCAGAGCCGCCTTGTTGAGGGAATCGAGGGAAAGAATGAATTCATGCCGGTCTGGAGCGCGGACGGCCGCAAGATCTTCTTCAGCCATTTCACCGGTTCCGATTGGGCTCTCGCCGCTGTGAATGCCTCGGGCGGTGATTTTCAAATCGTGGTCGACCCGGCCACGCGGCAAGCCGCCGCCTACGCGCCGCTGCCCAACGGCACCGACTGGCTCTGCCATGACCTTGAGAGGTTCTATGTGTTGAGTGTCTCCGGCGATGGCGCTGGAACGATTCGTGATTTGCCCAAGTCCGCGCCCGTGGAAGGGCTGTCGATGCCGTCGCGCATTGCCGTGTCGCCCGACGGCCAAAGCGCGCTTTTTTCCCGTTTCATGGATGGCGAGGGCGACGTGGAACCGCCGCCGGCCGTGTTCCTCATGGATCTTGCGAGCGGAGAAACCACCCGTCTGACGCCGCCCGGACTCCTTGCCGATGCCCCCAGTTGGTTGCCCGGCGGCCAGGAATTCCTCTTCACCGCCTTCGATCCCAAAACGGAGAAATCCGCCATCTACCGCCTGTCCATGGAGACCGGGAGCAAGCCCGTGCCCTTGCAGCAGAGTGGCAGCAATCCCAGCGTGGCCTCTGGCGCGGCGTTCACCGAACAGGCTGTCACTTACGTGAAGTGCATCCTCTACACCGGCTCAGCCCGTCTGGTGTTCAAGGACGCCAAAGGCGCGGAAGTCGAAGCCGGCGTCATGACCGAGGCGCAGCGCACCGGCATGGCCCCGGACGAATTCTACGTGAAGTTTCCCGAAGCCATGATTGATCCGCAGGCCAAGGACCAGTCCGACACCAACCAGAAAATGGTCGGGAAAAAATTCATCCTTCGCAAAAACGCCGCCGGCGACATCATCGAGATCAAAGCCGCCAAATAGGTCTCATCGCCGGCACCAGTGAGGAGATTTCAAGCGGTCTGCACGGGCGCCAGGGCGGAGGACGCAGCCTTTGAGTTTGATGGCGCGGAGTATTTTCTGCGTTCCGATGAAGGCGGGATCTTACATCGTGGACTTCCTGCTCTCCTCGGCGGAAGGCGAGGAGCCGACCTACGCCGAGTGGAACGTGTGGCGCGTGGAGCAAAAGGGCGATGGCGTTCAGGCGGTGCAATACGCCCGGCGCTTCTACGACTTCGATGCCGACGATGGCCAGACGATCAGTGAAGATCGTGAGAAGATCATCGGCGACCTCGCCTCGTTCGAGGTGCCCGAAGGCGGCGCGCCGGCCGGCGGGGGCGCGGAAAGTGGCGATTCACCCTCTAGCGAAGTCGGGGGCGAGATGCAGACCTGCACCCGTCTCAATGATGCCGTAGATCTTATCGGTTTTTCCTCGAAGCAATTTGCCTGACGCTTTAGACACGCCACATGGTAGCTGTTGTGGTCCGACTCCTTCAGAAAGCGGAAGAGTGAGAAGTTTCTCTCCCCCGTGAACGCCTCCAGCCATAACCAGGCCAAACCATTTCATGCCCACCGAACCCCACTCTCAAATCGCCAGCTTCATCTGGAGCATCTGCAACTTGCTCCGCGGCCCCTACAAGCGGAACGAATACCGCAAGGTCATCCTTCCGCTCACGGTGCTGAGCCGCTTCGATTGCATCCTTGCTCCCACAAAACCGGCGGTCCTGAAGCAACATGCCGCGATCAAAGCCAAAGGCGAGAAGATCATCCGCCACCAGCTTTCGCAAATCACTGGCGTGCCGTTCTACAACCTGTCCAAGTTCACCCTTGGCAAGCCGCGCGAGGGCAGCGGGCTGAACGGTCTGCTCGACGACCCGAACCAGCTTGCGCCGAACCTCAACAGCTACATCAACGGCTTCTCGCCCAACGTCCGCGCCATTATCGAGAAGTTTAAGCTGCCCGAACAGATCGCCTACATGGCCGAGAAAGACCTGCTCTACCTCGTCATCAAGGCCTTCACCGACCCGAAGATTGACCTCTCACCCGAGCACGTTGACCAAATCCAGATGGGCTACGTCTTCGAGGAACTCATCCGGATTGGTGCGGAGCAATCCAACGAGGAAGCAGGAGAACATTTCACCCCGCGCGAAGTGATCAAGCTCATGGTCAATCTTCTCCTCTCGCCGGAGAAGGACCTCGCGCGCAGCCACGTGGTGAAGACCATCTACGATCCCGCCTGCGGCACGGGCGGCATGTTGTCCGTCGCTGAGAAATACATCCGCGACCTCAACGCCGAGGCGCAGCCCAAGCTCTTCGGCCAGGACTGGAACGACGAAGCCTGGGCCGTCTGCAAGTCCGACATGCTCATCAAGGGCGAGGACGCCGACGCCGTCATCCTCGGTGACACGTTCACCAAGGACGGCTTCGACCGCGCCCCCGACGGCAAGAAGTGGACCTTCGACTACATGCTCGCCAATCCGCCCTTCGGCGTGGAGTGGAAGCAGCAGCAGCGCTACATCGAGAACGAGCGCGACACCCTCGGCTTCAGCGGGCGCTTCGGTGCGGGCACACCCCGCGTGAACGACGGTGCGCTCCTCTTCCTCCAGCACATGCTGGCCAAGATGCGCGCCCCGCAGGACGGCGGCAGCCGCCTCGCCATCGTCTTCAATGGTTCGCCCCTCTTCACCGGCGATGCCGGCGGCGGCGAGAGCGAAATCCGCCGCTGGATCATCGAGAACGACTGGCTGGAGGCCATCGTCGCCCTGCCTGAGCAACTTTTCTACAATACCGGCATCTCCACCTACCTCTGGGTGCTCACCAACCGGAAAGACTCCGGGGCCGGAGGGGCAGATTCCCGCAAGGGCAAGGTGCAGCTCATCGATGCCCGCCCGTTCTGGGTGCAGATGGAGAAAAGCCTCGGCAACAAGCGCCGCCGCATCGGGGACCCGTCCGACAAGGAGAAAGACCCCGACCACATCGGCGAACTCACAAAAATCTTCGGCGACTTCCGCGACGGCCAGACACGCACCTTCACCGAGGAAGACCCGATCACCCACCTGCCTGTCCAGCGCCAGCGCGTCGTCAGCAAGATTTTCGACAACGAGGACTTCGGCTACCACAAGATCACCGTCGAGCGCCCGCTGCGGCTGAACTTCCTGGCCAGCGCCGAACGCATCGCCCAACTCGATGACGAGAGCGGCTTCAAGAACCTCGCCACCAGCGCGAAGAAAGACCCCGCCGTCCGCGAAAAGGAAATTGAGGCCGGCAAAGAACGTCAGAAAGAAATTCGCGAACTGCTCCGCGCCTTCGGCAAGGCGACCAAAGAAAAGCTCTTCAAAGACCGCAAGGCGTTCCTCACCGAACTGCGCGACCACGACCGCGCGCGCGGCGTGCGCCTGAGCGCCCCGGAACTCAAGGCCGTGCTTGCCGCCCTCGGCGAACGCGACGACACTGCCGAAATCTGCCTCGACCGCGACGGCCAGCCCGAGCCCGACGTCGGCCTGCGCGATACCGAGACCGTGCCGCTCAAGGAAAGCATCGAAGAGTATTTCAAGCGCGAAGTGCTGCCCCACGTGCCCGATGCGTGGATTGACACCACCAAGACCAAGGTCGGCTACGAAATCCCGCTCAACCGCCACTTCTACCGCTACGAGCCGCCGCGCCCGCTGGAGGTCATAGAGGCTGACATCAAGCGCCTCGAGGACGACATCGTGAAAATGCTCAAGGAGGTAACCGCGTGAGTGATATCAAACTTTTTCGCGTTGTCGGCGGCGTCGCCAGGGAGGTTCAGGGCACTGCTTCCGCTTTAGAAAAACCGCTCCAAAGTTTGATCGAAGCAAACTTGATTCCCCTGCTCGGCATCCGGTTGGTCGCTAGTGAATATTCCACCGGGAAAACCCATGCCGGGCGAATCGACACTCTCGGACTCGATGAAAACAACTCGCCCGTCATCATCGAATACAAGCGCGCCAGCCACGAAAACATCATCAACCAGGGGTTATTCTACCTCGATTGGTTGATGGACCATCAGGCTGAGTTCAAGCTTCTCGTCTTGGAAAAGTTCGGGAAACCGGTGGCTGATCTCATCGAGTGGGGAGCACCCCGACTTCTGTGCATCGCGGCTGACTTCACGAAGTATGACAGCCATGCGGTGCAGCAGATGAATCGGAATATCGACCTGATCCGCTACCGCGAGTTTGCCAGCGATCATCTCCTGCTGGAATTGGTCAATGCAGTTTCCGCCTCGACCACAGGACCATCCGCCTCCAAGAAAGCCTCCAAGGAAAAAAAATCCAAAACCGCGGTGGCCAAGTCTTCCGGTGATTATCTGAAGGCCATTCCCAAGTCCCTGCAACCCGTTTTTGGGGCATTGGAGACTTATGTTTTGTCTTTGGGCGATGATGTGCAGCGGAAAGATTTGAAGCACTACATCGCTTTCAAACGCCTGAGAAATTTCGCCACACTGGTGTTTCAGCAGAAGAATCTGCGGTTATTCCTCCATCTGGATCCAGACAAGGACAATATGGTCCCGGGATTGACCCGCAGCGTGAAGGGCATCGGCCATTGGGGCTCGGGAGACCTCGAAGTGCCGCTTATGACGGTGGACGATTTGTCGAAGGCGAAACCACTGATCTTCAAAGCCTATCAGGGAGGTGGAAATGCGGGCTAGACCCTACCCGCGCACCAAACCCAGCGGCGTCGAATGGCTCGGCGACGTGCCGGAGCATTGGGACGTGATGCGCGCCGCAACGCTTGGCCGCTTCAGTTCAAGCGGCATCGACAAGAAGTGGGTCGATGGTGAAACGCCCGTCCAGATGTTCAACTACCTCGACGTTTACCGGAGCGAGACGAAAGCACTCCGCTACTCCGAGGAGCTGATGTGGACTACGGCTGAACCCGAGAAGATTCGAGAGCATGCGGTTCGGACTGGCGATATTCTCATCACCCCCAGCTCGGAAACTGAGGACGATATTGGCCACGCTGCACACGTCGTCGATCCGCCAGCCAATATCGTCTACAGCTACCATCTCGTCCGATTCCGCATCAGCGCAAAGTGCGATGCTCGCTTCCTCGCATACAGCATCAATGCTCCGAGTATCCGATCGTATTTTGAAAGCGTCTGCTCTGGCACAACCCGAATGGTCTTGGTGCGCGATGATATGCGCAATGCTCGCTTCGCGCTCCCGCCGCCCGCCGAGCAACGTTCCATCGCGGCGTTTCTGGACCGGGAGACGGGGCGGGTGGACCGGTTGGTGGCGAAGAAGCGGGAGTTGATCGAGCGGCTGAAGGAGAAGCGCACCGCACTCATCTCCCGCACCGTCACCCGCGGCCTGCCGCCCGCCGCCGCCCGCGCCGCCGGCCTCCCCGCCAACCCGCCCCTCAAACCCTCCGGCATTGAATGGCTGGGGGATATTCCTAAGCACTGGGAAGCAAGGCGTCTGAAGGATGTCGGAACATTGAAAGGGGGCGCTGGATTCCCGCACGAGGAACAGGGTCTCGAAGATGAAGAGCTACCGTTCTACAAGGTGGGCGACCTGAAGGCGTCTTTGGACGGGCGCGTGATGACGAAGCCGGAACACACAATCAGCAAGGAGACTGCGCGAAAGCTGCGTGCCGCGATCATTCCGCCGGAATCGATCGTTTACGCGAAGATCGGTGCAGCGTTATTGCTCAACCGCCGCCGCGTGACGTTTGCCGATTGCTGTATCGACAACAACATGACCGCTTATCTGCCGGACAAGCGGCGCATCCGTAGCGAGTGGGCATTCTATTGGCTTTCGATCCTCGATTTTGGCGAGTTCATGAATCCCGGCGCAGTGCCATCCTTCAGCGAGGGCTATCAGGCCATCCTGCCTGTTCTTCTCCCACCCCTCCCCGAACAAGCCGCCATCGCCGCGTATCTGGACGAGGAGACGGCGAAGCTGGACGCGCTGGTGACCCAGGTGGAGGAGGCGGTGGAGCGGTTGCAGGAATACCGCGTTGCCCTCATCACCGCCGCCGTCACCGGCAAGATCGACGTGCGCAACGTGGCCGCTGCATGACCCCCATCTACCACATCACCCATGTGGACAACCTGCCGGCCATTCTGCGGGAGCGGGCGTTGTTGTGCGACCGCGAGGCGCAACGTCGCGGGCTGTGTTCCCAAAGCATCGCGTATGACACCATCAAGCAACGCCGGACGCTGCGCCCGGTGAAAAAGCTGTTGGGCGGAGCAATCGCCGCCGCAGGCACTCTGGCGGATTATGTGCCGTTTTATTTTACCAACCGTTCGCCGATGTTGCTGGCCATTCACAAGGGGCAGGTCCCCGGCTACCAAGGCGGTCAGTCCGACATTGTCCATCTAGTTTCCTCTGCCGAAACAGTGGCCAAGTCGGACCGGGTTTGGGCCTTCACGGACGGGCACGCGGTGGAAGGGGTCACGGAGTTTTTCGATCATCTCGAAGAGTTGCCCAAGGTGGACTGGAACGCGGTGCGGACCTGGAAATGGGGCGGGAAATGGATGCTGGCTGACCCGGACATCAAACGACGCAAGCAGGCGGAGTTTCTGGTCAACGCGCGTTTCCCCTTGGAGCTCATCGAATCTGTGGGCGTGATGAATCCGGCCATGGCCGAAAAGGTCGCCGGCATCCTGCGCGAGGCAGGGCAAAATCTGCGCGTGACGGTGCAACTGGACTGGTATCATAATGTCTGAGGAACAACCGACCATGCTGGAACTGACCACAGGCAATCTTCTGGCGGCGGACGCCGAGGCTCTTGTCAACACGGTGAACACCGAGGGCGTGATGGGCAAAGGCATCGCCTTGCAGTTCAGCAAAACGTTCCCGGAGATGGCCGAGGCGTATCGAATTGCTTGCAAGGCCGGCGAGGTGCGTCCTGGCCAGATGCATATTTATGAGCGGAGCGACATGCTCAATCCGCGTTATCTGATCAATTTCCCGACGAAGCGGCACTGGCGTTCGCCGTCCCGCATGGAAGACATTGAGTCCGGGCTGGCCGCGCTGGTGGCTGAAATCCAGCAGCGGGGGATTCGGAGCATTGCCGTTCCGCCTCTCGGTTGCGGCAATGGGGGGCTGGACTGGCAGAGCGTGCGTCCGGTCATCGAGCGGGCGCTGGGCACATTGTCCGGGGTGCGGGTGCTGCTTTACCCGCCGGCCGGAGCGCCGGAGGCAAGTCGCATCGCCCACAAGACGGAACGGCCCGCCATGAATCCCAGCCGGGCCATCGTGTTGAAAATCTGTGAGCGGTATTTTGCCCTTGGCTATCAGTTGACGCTCTTGGAGGTCCACAAGCTCCTGTATTTCCTTCAGGAGGCGGGCGAACCGCTACGCCTGCGGTTCGAAAAGCAGACCTATGGACCGTATGCCGACAACCTGCGGCATCTGCTGCATCGTTTTGAAGGACACTTTACGCTGGGCTTTGCCGATGGCCGCAACAAGCCGGATACCCAGATTGAATTGCTCCCGGGCACGATGGCGGAGGCGGATCAGTTTTTGCAGGGCAATGCGGAACAAAGCCGCGAGAGCCTGGGCCGGATGGAGCGGGTGGCGGAGTTGATTCAGGGCTACGAGTCCCCTTACGGCATGGAATTGCTGGCCACGGTCCATTGGGCCGCGAAGCATGAGAAAGCGGCGGCTGGCGGATTGGACGCGGTCCGGCAGGTTGTGGCCGAGTGGAATCCGCGCAAGCGCAAGTTGATGAAACCTGAGCATGTTGAGCTCGCGTGGCAGCAGCTCACGGGGCGGGGTTGGCTGGAGTAAATAGCGTCCTGCCATTCCTTCACTTGGCCTGAATCCTCACGAAATTTTTATTTGATGGTTATTTGATGGAAAGCCTCCGGCGGCAGGTATTCGCCTTCGATTGTCCATTTGGAATGGCTGATTTCCAGCGACTTGCAGCACGAAACCCCGCTCCGGCTTATTTGATGGCCAATTGATCCCATGCCCCAGACGAACGAGAGAGCCTTCGAAACCTACGTTGAAGAAATCCTCCTGACGCGGGGCGGCTGGAAGTCTGGCAGCAACGCGGAGTGGGACAAGGAGCGGGCGCTGTTTCCAGCCCAGGTGTTCGCGTTCATTGCGGACACGCAGCCGAAGCTCTGGGCCGAGATGCAGGCGCTGCACGCGTCGGGGCTGGAGGCGTTGCTCCTCAATTCGCTGGTCAAGGAACTCGACACCAAGGGCTCGCTCCATGTGCTGCGGCATGGGTTCAAGTTTTACGGGAAGACGTTTCGCCTCGCCTACTTCAAGCCCGCGCATGGCGCGAATCGCGAGGTGTTGGAGTTGTTTGCAAAAAATCGGCTGACGGTGACGCGCCAGGTGCCGTGTCATCCGGGCGACAATCGCACCCTGGACATGGTGCTGGCGGTAAATGGGCTGCCGGTGGCGACCATCGAGCTGAAAAACCCAGGCACCGGGCAGAGTTGGAAAAATGCGGTGCGCCAATACAAGGAGGACCGCGACCCGCGCGCGCCTTTGTTCGATTTCAAGAAGCGGGCGCTGGTGCATTTCGCCGCCGACCCGGACGAGGTTCACATGTCCACGCGGCTGGACGGGGGGAAAACCTATTTCCTGCCGTTCAACCGCGGGAGTCATCCGGGCAAGATCATCTGTGGAGCGGGTAATCCTCAGCACGAGTCCGGCTACCGCACGGGCTACTTCTGGGAGGAGGTGCTCCAGTTCGCCAGCTTCCTCGACATTCTCGGTCATTTCATGTTCCTCGAAAAAAAGGAAGAGAAGGTGGAAGACGGACGCGGCGGGCATCGCGTGGTGACAAAGGAGACGATGATTTTCCCGCGCTACCACCAGCTCGATTCGGTGCGGAAGCTGGTCGTGACGGCGGGCCAAGAAGGGCTGGGCCGCAATTATCTCATCCAGCACTCGGCGGGGAGCGGGAAGACGAACAGCATTTCCTGGCTCTCGCATCGGCTGGCCAGCCTGCACGACGCAAAGGACGTGAAAATTTTCGATTGCGTGGTGGTCATCACGGACCGGCAGGTGCTCGACCGGCAGTTGCAGGACGCGATTTACCAGATCGAGCACGCGCAAGGCGTGGTGAAGGCGATTGACCAGGACTCGAAACAACTGGCGGCGGCGCTGATTGACGGAACGAAGATCGTCATCACCACGTTGCAGAAATTTCCCTTTGTCCTGCGCGGCCTGCTCCATGCCGCCGGCGCGGAGACCCAGGAGGAAGCGACCGTCGAACAAAAAGCGGATGCCGCGAAGTGGGAGGCTGAGATCGCCAAGCGGCGCTATGCCATCATTGTGGACGAAGCGCACTCCAGCCAGAGCGGCGAGACGGCGCGGGAATTGAAGGCGATCCTCGGTGCGACAGCCAAAGCCGAAAATCCCGAGGAAGAGCCCGATTGGGAAGACCGCCTGAACCAAGTCATACAGTCGCGAGGCAAGCAGCCGAATTTAAGCTTCTTCGCCTTCACCGCCACACCCAAGGGCAAGACGCTGGAGTTGTTCGGGCGCAAGGGGGCGAGCGGATTGCCCGAGGCGTTTCACCTCTACTCCATGCGCCAGGCCATTGAGGAAGGCTTCATCCTCGATGTGGTCAAGAACTACACGACCTACGCCACCTATTACCGGCTGGTGAAAGCCATCGAAGACGATCCGAATCTCCCGAAGAAGAAGGCGGCGCGGGCCTTGGCCAAGTTCATGAGCCTGCACCCGCACAACATCGAGCAGAAGACCGAAGTGATGGTGGAGCACTTCCGCCAGAAAGTGCGCGGGCATCTCGGTGGACTGGCCAAGGCGATGGTGGTCACGTCCTCGCGTCTCCACGCCGTGCGTTACATGCAGGCGTTCGAGCGCTACATCGCGGACAACAAGATCACGGACGTTCGTCCGTTGGTTGCCTTCAGCGGCACGGTCAAAGACCCAGACACCGGTCTCGACTACACCGAGCCGGGCATGAACAAGGATTGCGTGAACGGCGAAGCCATCAGCGAGAAGCAACTCCCGAAGCGGTTTGCATCGCCGGATTACCAGGTGTTGCTCGTCGCGAACAAATACCAGACCGGCTTTGATCAGCCATTGCTCTGCGCCATGTATGTGGACAAGCGGCTCGACGGCGTGCAGGCCGTGCAAACCTTGTCGCGGCTAAACCGGAAGATTCCCGGCAAAGAAGACCCTTTCGTCCTGGATTTCGTCAACGAAGCCGAAGACATCTACAAAGCCTTCAAGCCCTACTACGACGCGACCAGCCTGCAGGAAGGCTCAGACCCTCAGCAGTTGGAGAAGCTCAAGCACGAGTTGGACGCAGCGCAGGTCTATTTCTGGAGTGAGGTGGAAGCGTTCGCCCGCGTCTTCTACAAACCCGTCTCACGGCAGAGCGCGCAAGATCACGCAGGGATGCAGCTCTACCTTCAGCCCGCGGTGGACCGCTTCAAGGCGATGCAGGACGACCCGAAGCGCAGCGAGTTCCGCGAGAAGCTGAGCGGCTACGTGAATATCTACTCGTTCATGAGCCAGATCATGCCTTACGGCGATGCCGCCTTGGAGATGCTCTACAGTTACGGGCGCTTCCTCCTGCCGCATCTCCTGCTCGACCGCGACACCGAACGGGTGAAGCTCGGCGATGAAGTCGGTCTGCAATACTACCGCCTCGAACGCATCTATTCCGGCGAGATTACCCTTCGGGAAGGCGACCCCGAAGGTGTGAAAAGTCCAACCGATGTCGGCACGGGCAAGGTGAAGGACGAGAAAGTGCCGTTGTCCGAGATTATCAAAGTGCTCAACGAGCGCTTCGGCACGAACTTCACCGATGAAGACAGATTCTTCTTCGAGCAAATCCGCGAAAAGGCCACCGGCAACGAACAGGTGGTGAAGCTCCGCCGCGCCAACCCATTCGACAAGTTCCAACTCGGCCTGAAGCAATTGCTCGAGGACCTCATGGTTCAACGTATGGCCGACAACGACAAGATCGTCACCCGCTACATGGATGACAAAGAGTTCGGCGACGCCGCCTTTGATGTTTTATCCAAGGCAATCTACGACTCGATTCCAAAAGAGGAAGAGGCTCGCAAACTTGGTTGACCCGGGCCAGGCGGAGCACCACCGCCGTCATGCCGCGGAGAATGGCGTGATGTCACAGACGGCGAGCTTTCTGGCACAGTTGACGCCCGGGCTTTTCACCCGATGGCCGCCGCTTTGACGGACCAGTAAGCGTCTTGCATTTGAGCCACCGTGCGGGTTGTCCACATCCGCTACGCGGGACGCTCGCCTTTCCGATTGCGGTGATCCCGCCGGACCGCCGCAACCTTCCGGCCCCCTTGACTCACCGGCATTTTCGCATAAAAATGCTTTTATGAGAACCACCCTTGACTTGCCCGATTCGCTCTTTCGAGAGCTCAAGGCCCAATCGGCCCTGCGCGGCCTCAAGCTCAAAGATTTCGTCGCCAAGCTCATCCAAAGCGGCCTTGCTCAGGGCGAGGCTCGGCGCCCCGAACCTCTCCCACGCAGCCCGCTGCCCGTGATTCGCAAACCGACCGGCGTTCGGCACCCGGCGCTTTCCAACCGCGAGGTCGAAACCCTTCTTGTCGCAGAGGATGCAGGACATTGACCTTCCCGATCTGAATCTCTGGCTGGCGCTCATTGACCCCGACCATGAGCACCACGCCCGCGCCCGCCATTTTTGGGAGCACGAGGCGCATGAGGGCATCGCTTTCTGCCGTGTGACCATGCTGGGGCTGCTCCGCCTGCTCACCAACTCGGGGGTGATGCGCGGCGAGCCATTCACCCCTGTCCAGGCCTGGGAGGCCTACCATGCCTTCACCGCGCTTCCGGAGGTTTGTTTCATCGAGGATTCCCTCGCGGCGGAAAGGCAGTTTGAACTCTGGAGCCGCCTTGCGAATTTCGCAGCGCATCGCTGGACGGACGCCTGGATCGCCGCGCTCGCCTTTTCCTGCGGTGCCCGCGTCGTCTCCTTCGACTCAGATTTCACCAGCTTTCCCGACCTGCGTTTCCTGCACCTGCGGTCATGACCGGTGCCAGCCAAAAGCGACCTTCAACACGGCCGGTCCGGAGGCCCAGCCCTACCACCCGACAAACGGTCGAAAGCGCTCGAAGTCGGCCCTCGTGAATTTTTCACTCCTCCGCACGCTTCATCAGCACGCGTTCGATGCGGCGGTCGGGCACGAGCCAGACGACAGCCACGGCGGCATACAGGCCGTTTGAGATCCAGGGGCTGACGAAGGCGAGCGGAATGGCGGCGAGGTAGGTGGCGATGGAGAGTTTGCCCTTCCAGTCTTTTCCCACCGCCGCCGCCACCGGGGAGTTGGCTCCTTGTCCGGCGATGACGCCATCGCTGAAGGCTTCGAGGCGGTGGGTGGTCATTCCCGGCGAGGAGAAAATCCTATCTCTCCAGCAGCGTGAGGATGGCCTTTTGGGTGTGCAGGCGGTTTTCCGCCTGATCGAAGATCGTTTGGGCGTTGGCTTCGAAAACCTCGTCGGTGATCTCCTTGCCGCGGTAGGCCGGGAGGCAATGCATGACGAGGGGAGACCCGCCGGCGGCGTCGACGGCGGCGCGGTTGATCTGGTAGCCGGCGAACTGGGCCAGGCGGAAGGCGGTTTCGTCCTCCTTGCCCATGCTGATCCAGACGTCGGTGTAAAGCACGTCCGCCCCGTTGCTGGCCGCGAGCACATCGGTGGTGACGGAGATGTTGCCGCCCGCGCGCTGGAGAAGTTCGGCCGGAGGCTGGAAGCGGGAGGGTGAGGCGATGCGGAGTTCGAAACCGCAGCGGACGGCGGCCCAGATCCACGAGCGGGCCACGTTGCAGTCGCCGTCGCCGATGAAGGCAACGCGCAGGCCGTCGAGCGAGCCGCGTTTTTCCACAATGGTGAAAAGGTCGCTGAGGATCTGGCAGGGGTGTTCGAGGTCGGTCAGGGCGTTGATCGTGCGCAATCCGCTCAAGGCGGCGAACTCCTCGACGTCGTCCTGCATGTAGGTGCGGATGACCGCGCCCTGGGCCATGCGGCCCATGACGCGGGCGGTGTCGCGGATGGGTTCGCCGCGGCCGAGCTGAATGTCGTTGGCGGCGAGAAAAATCGGCTGGGCCCCGAGTTCGCGCAGTCCGACCTCGAAGCTCAAGCGCGTGCGGGTCGAGCTTTTGGAAAACATGAGCACCCAGCATTCCCCGTCCAGCGGGGCGTCCGGGTGGCGTCCGCGCTGCATCTTCATCGCGAAGGTCGTGTCCAGCACGCCGGCGATGACCGCGGCGTCGAGCGATTCGATGGTCAGGAGGTTTTTCATCGGAGGTTGGAACTTAACCTGCCGGCTCGGCCAGGGCGAGCACGTCGCGGAGCAAAGCGACGGCCTCGTCGCATTCGGCGGCGGTGACATTGAGGGGTGGAAGCAAACGGATCACCTGCTCCCCGGCAGGCACGACCAGCAGGCCGTGCTCGATAAGTTTGAGGGTCAGGCGCAGGGCCGCCGGTCGCGGGTCGGGCTCGGTCTGGTCTCTCCAGCGGAAGTCCGAAATTTCAATCCCGAGGAGCAGGCCGGCGCCGCGGATTTCGCGGACGAGGGGCGAGTTGAGCGCGGCCACGGCGGCGCGCAACTGGGCGCCGCGGGCGGTGGCATTGGCCAGGAGATTTTCCTCCTCGATCGTGGCGAGCACGCAGAGGGCGGCCGCGCAGGCGAGGGGCGATCCGCCGTAGGTTGTGCCGTGCGAGCCGGGCCCGAGCAACTCCGGCAGCTTCTGACTGTTCGGCCCGGACTGCTCGCGCACCCAGAACGCGCCGAGGGGAAACCCTCCGCCGATGCCCTTGGCCCAGCTGACCGCGTCGGGTATCACGTCGGTCGCACCGGACGTGTGCCATCCGCACCATTGCCCGGTGCGGCCGAGCCCGCATTGCACCTCGTCGAAAAGCAGAAGCAACCCGTGTTCGTCGCAGAGCGCGCGGAGCCCGCGGAGAAATTCGGCGGGCAGCAGGCGGACGCCGCCTTCGCCCTGGACGGGTTCGACGAGGATGGCGGCGGTGCGGGGCGAGACAGCGGCGGCCACACATTCGAGGCGTGCTGGAACGTTGAGGAATCCGCTGACCGCCGGACCGAAGCCGAGTTTGACCTTGAGTTGCCCGGTCGCGGCGATGCTCGCGAGGGTGCGGCCGTGGAAGGATCCGTCGAGGCTGATGATTTCGTGGCGGCCGCGGGCCGAGCCGTGTTTGCGGGCGAGTTTGTAGAGGCCCTCGTTGGCCTCGGCTCCGCTGTTGGAGAAAAAAATGCGGCCCGGTTCGCCGAGGAAGGAACAAAGTCGGGCGGCGAGCTCGCCCTGCGGGCGGGTGAAAAAAAGATTCGAGGTGTGGATGAGCGTGGCGGCTTGCGCAGCCATGGCGGCCTGCATGCCCGGGTGGGCGTGCCCGAGGGAATTGACCGCGATGCCCGAGGTGAAATCGAGGTAGGCGCGATCGTCTTCATCCCACACGCGGGCCCCGGCGCCGCGCGCGAGGGCGAGGGGGAAACGGCCGTAGTTCGGAAGGACGTAGGCGGCGTAAAGTTCTTCGGTGGATCGATGGACCGGGGGAGCGGACATGAAAGGGCGATATTACGGAGGCGGGTCGGCGAGACAAGCAGACAGCACGCGGGCCAACCTTGACCGGCGGGGCTCCGGTGGTTTGCATGGGGGCATGGGAATGGAAGTCTTGCGCACGATTTTGTTCAGCCTGTTGGGCCTGTGCCTCATTGCCCTGTCCTTCGTGGTCGGCGGGTTCGTGGCGAAGAAGACAAAAGTCGAGCGGGTTGTGCGGACGGTTTCGCTGGTTCCGGCGGAAAAGCGCGCGGCGGCGGCTGATCTGGTCGAGGCCGCGCTGGCCTCGCGGTTTGCCGGGCGGCCCAGCGAGGCCCTGAGTTTGTTGATGGACGCGCGGCGGGAGGATCCCACCATGCGCGGCCTCGACTACCAGATCGGGTTGACCCACCTCGCCCTGGGAGAATTCGATGAAGCCGAGGCGGCCGCGGCCGGGTCGCTTGCCCGCGGTGAGGAGGTCAGCAATGTCCAGACGCTTTCGGCCGCGGTGCTCATGGCCCGGGCTGTGGCGGCAGGATCGGTTGAAGCCTCGCGGGCGGCCGTGCTCGACCGTTTGGCCGCAGCCCGCGCCGCCGATCCGCTCAGCCCGGCCCCGCAATACGTCATGGGCGAATTCTACCGTGCCTTCGGGGAGCCGGAGGCGGCGGTGGAGGCCTACCGCAAGGCGCTGCAGCGGGTGGCTCAGTCGGACGGGGTCATTATTTCCACCGTGAAAGCCGGGCTTTCCGGGTTGCGCCTCAACCAGCAAACCTCCGGCCCGCCTCTGTCCACGCCACGGGTTACGGGGATCAGCCCGCCGGAGCAGTTGTTTTTTGCCGCCGCGGATGCCCTGCTCCGGGGAGACCAGCAGGCGGCGCTGGGATTACTGCGCGAGGCCCAAGGGCGGGTGTCCGACCCGGTTTACAAGGCACTGTTGCAAGATTCCTTCTTTCAGGATTATCTTCCCAGCCGGAGCCTTGAGCTGCAAACTACCCCTCCCCAAGGATGAAACCTCACGCTGCAACACGATGGATGGCCGTGGCCATGTTGTGCTGCGCCTTCTCGGCGCGGGCGGCGGACGAAGTTTTCACCGTTGATCTGCCTTTTGATGCCGCTTTGCCGGTGCCGGCGTGGATGCATGGACCGCCGGTCGTCGCACCCGGGGTGGGCCCGCGTCTCGCCTTCAATTTGTCGCCGCCCGCGGGCTGTGACCTGCTGGTGCATATTGTTTTCGATGAGGCCGCCGGCGGAGGGCTCTTGGTCGAATGGCAACGCGACGGGCAGAGCGCGACGGAAGTGCTGGCGCAAAATCTTGGCGAGGGCCTCGGCGTGCCGAACCAGCGTCCGCTGTTGATCAGCGCCTCGCGCCTCGGCGGCAACGGCACCCTTCTCCTGCAGGGCGGCGCGAATCTCAACATCAACCGCGTGCGCTTCGAGTGGGTCAGCGAACGCACTTTGCTTTCCGCCACCTCGCGCTACGTCCCGGTCGTCGTGACCGCGTCACGGCTGACTTTGGCCGAGGCAGATGTGGACGGCGCTCCGCGTCCGGCCTTGAAGGATGAATGGACCGGGCGGGTCGTGCGCGCGGCGCTGACCGAGGGGGCAGAGTTGCTCGGGCCGTCCATCCAGATGCTGGCGACGCTGGAACAAGCTCCGGTTTTGGCGCGCTTGGAAGCCGTGGTGACCGGCGTTTACCTCGACCAGGAAGTCTGGCTGGTGGTCAACAATCAAGAGATCGGCCCGGTGTCCATCGAGGTGCCGACGCTGGAAGATCCAGGGCACCTGGGTCTGGCTGGCCGCGAGGTGGTCTTCGCCGGCTGGCGCCGGGCTTCGGCCTACGTGCCCTCGCACCTGCTCCTGCCCGGGGAAAACTCGATCCTGCTCGAACTGCGCTCCCCGACGAACGCGGACTATCGCAATCGCGCTTTCGCCCGCGATGTGGTTCTGGAACTGTCTTATCCTCGGGCGGTGCGTGAGCCTGATCTCGACCTGCCTCTGGCGGATTTGCCCGACAGTGCTCCCGAGGTGCAGGAGGAACCGCCTTTGCCGCCGGTCGTGCCGCCCACCGCCGGCAACCCGGCCGATTCGCTGCGTGACTTCTGGAACGCCGGCAGCGGGTCACTTTGACAAGGTCCCCCCTGTCGCCCATGGTCTAGCTGATGAAGAATTTTTCCGCCCGACCTTCCCGCCGGAGGCTGGACTCCGCCGCCTACACGCTGTTCGAGATCATGCTCGTGCTCGGCATCATTGCCGTGCTGGTCGGTTCGGCCATTTACCTTTTGGTCGGCAACCTCGACGTGGCCAAGGAGGCGCGGGTCGATGCCGACATCCAGAGCATCAGCACGCAGTTGCGTGTTTACGAGATGCAGAACCTGCGGCCGCCGACGACCGCGCAGGGCCTCGAGGCCTTGGTCAAGCCGCCCTCGGGTGATCCGGCCCCGCGGCGCTGGCGACAATTGCTCTCCAAAATTCCGCTCGATCCGTGGGGTGAGCCCTATGTTTATTTTTCCCCCGGCAAGAAAAACCCCAAGGGCTTTGACCTGATGTCCAAGGGACCGGACCGGACCGAGGGCGGCGGTGACGACATCGGCAACGATCCCGGCAAATAGGCGGCGTCGATGAAGATGATGCCCCGGCCAGCGGCGAGCCCCGGGACCGCCCGGGGAAGCCGGGGTGCCTACACCCTGCTCGAAATCGCCCTTGTGGTGGCCATCATTGTCCTGCTCGTCGGCGCGGCCATTCCCCTCGTATCCGGCTTCACCAAGGAGCAGCGACTGCGCGAGGTCGCCCGCGAGTTGCTCGTGCTGGCCAAGACGGCCCGGACGGATGCCATGACCACCGGGCGTGCGTCCGAGGTGGTCTTTGGCCGGAAGGGCTTCTCCCTCTGGCGGGTCGGCGACGAAAAACCGACGGAAACCTTCATGCTGCCTCGCGGCATGGAATACGCGTTGCGTCCGCTCGGGGCGGAAAAGTTGCTGCGCCCGGATGACCAGGCGTGGATCTTTCGACCCTCCGGTTTGTGCGAACCGCTGGCTGTGCGGATGATGGAGGATGACGCCTGGCTCGAGATCGAGTTCGATCCGCTGACCGCGAGTCTGTCCGGGGAAAGTTTTTTCATTCCGTGAAAACCCGCGCCTTCACGTTGTTGGAAGTGCTCATCGCGCTGGCTATGTTCGTCCTCGCGGTCGGCGGCCTTTCGGTCGCCATGGACCGGATTTTTTCGGCCAACATCGTGCTGCGGCGCGACACCGAAGTGCGGCAGCAGATCGAGTCGATCATCGATGAGGCCATGACGTTGCCGATCGAAACTCTCGAGCAGGGGCGCGAGACCGAGCCCGATGCCATGGGGGCCAAGTATTTCACCCGGGCCGAGGTGGCGGAGATGGCCAATGCCAAGGATGAACCGCTTGAGCGCCTCTGGTGGATCACCGTGCGGGCGGAGTGGATGGAGGGACGGGAGAAACAGGAGTGGGAGGAAAAGTTCCTCCGCTATCAGCCGTGAAAATTCCACACCGCCGTTCGGCCTGCGGGGCCTTCACGCTTTTCGAGATGGTCGTGGTGGTGGGTATTTTCATCCTGCTGGCCGGGGGCATCTACGCCACGGTCAATGCGGCCATCCGGGCGACCGCCACATTGAGCGATGAAAATTTGGAGGCCCAGCGGCTCAATGCCTTTGTCACGCTCGTGCGCCGCACGTTCCACAACCTGCCGTCCACCACGCGGATTTCCGGCGGCATTCGTCTGCAGGACGGCAATCCCGTGCCGGAGGTCGTGCTGCGCGATGCTCCCGGTGTGTTCTCCTGGGGCGCGGGGGAAGAGGGGGACGCCACCGTTTTCCTCGCGGCGCGCCCGCGCCTCGGCGGCGGACGGGAACTCAGCCTGCTGCAACTGCCGGGCTCCCTGACCGAGTTGGAGCGGCGGGATGCGATCGGCGAGGGCAAGTGGCTGCGTCTTCTCCCCGACCTGCGCACCGCAACGTGGCGGTTCTACGACCCAACCCAGCAGGACTGGGTCGAGGAATGGGTCGAGGGCGCGGAGCGGCCGCCCATGATTGAATTGAACCTCGAGCTGCTCGGCGAGGAAACGCCGCGGCGCTACGTTTTCTGGCTGCCCGCGGTGAAAGAATACACGCCTCCGGCGACGGAGGCCGCTGCACCCGTCGAGGGCGCCACGCCGGTGCCGCCCCAACAGCCACCGACCCCGTGAGTATTCTGCGCCACAGTTCCCGGCGCGGTGCCGCGCTTTTGCTCGTCCTTTGGGCCATTGCGATCATTTCATTTTCCGTCGTCTGGGTGGCCAACGTGGTCAATCTCGAGCTGGAATCCGGCACGTCCGAGGCCGCGGGCCTGCGCGCCCGGGGCATTGCCCTTTCCGGTGTCGCCCTTGGTCTGCATCCCTCGGTCAAACGCGACGACGAGGCCTTGCTCAAGCAGGATTTTGGTAATGGCGAACGCCTCGAGGTGCGCCTGCGCGGTGAGGGGGCCCGGCTCAACATCAACCAGCTCCTGGCCTCGCAGGACCGCATCACGTTGAAGAATCTCTTCGCCCTTTGGGAATTGCCCAGCGACGAGGCCGACCGGTTGATCGATGCCCTGGTCGACTGGACGGACAAGGACGACCTGCGGCTTTTCAACGGTGCGGAGCGCCAGGACTACGAGGCGGCCGGCATCGAGAATGCGCCTTCCAACCGGCCCTTCCGATCGGTCGCCGAGATGGCCGGCGTGCGCGGCCTGGACGAACTGGCCAGGCTCAATCCCGAGTGGCGTGACGCTTTCACCATTTTCGGCGACGGGCTGGTGGATGTGAATGAGGCGTCGAGCGAAATTTTGCAGGCGGCGGCCGGCCTGACCCCGGAAATGGCCGACCAGATCGTGGCCTGGCGCTCGGGACCGGACGGCGTCGAGCCGACCGAGGATGACGTGCGCTTCGAAAGTATCGAGGAACTGGAGGGCTGGCTGGTCGCCTCCTCGCTGCCGGCCGGCCAGGCCGCAGCGAAGTTAACCACCGAAAGCTCGGTCAAAAGAATTGATAGCCGCGGTCTGGTGGGCGACCGTGCGTGGCTGATTTCCGTGGTCGCGGCCCCCTCCGAGGGCGGCGGCCAGGCCAGCTATTTGCTATGGGAGGAACAATGACAACTTCGCGCCACAGCCGCCGCGGGGCCCTGCTCCGCCCGGTCGGCGTCGGCTGGCAACGATGGGAGCAGGCCGAAGATGGCGCGTGGAGTCTGCGCGGCGAGGGAGCCGAGCCGGCGGCGCTCGGGCTGGCCGCCGGGGATTTGCTGGCCGTCCCGGTGCGGCGCGCCTTCTCGCTGGCCGTGTGGGTTCCGGCCGAGGACCCCGGGCTTTTTGCCGATCTGGTTTTCACGCAGTTGGAATTGCGCGGGTTGGCCGGACGGTCGCGCGAGACAACCACGTTTGCGTGGGAAATGGTCGTCGAGGAAGCGGGCGAGGCCCTGCTCCATGCGGTGGTGCTCCCGCCCAATCTCGGGGCGCAATACTGGCATGGTGAGGTGCGCGACTATGCTGTTTCCCCGGCCTGTCTGCCACTGGAGCCCGACTCGGCCGGAGTCTGGCCGGAGGAGGGTGGATGGGTTGCGGCGGTCAAACGCGGGGACAAGCTGCTGCATTTTCAAACGCTGGCCGAGCCGTCGCCCGAGGGCCAGATGGCCCTCGAAGTTTGGCTGATGCTGGCCTCGCTCGAAGCCGGCGGCATGCTGGCCGCCTCGCCGCGCGTGGTGCTCTACTACGACGGCACCGAGGCACCCGATCTTTCCAGCTGGCAGGCCTCGGGCGGTCTGCCGGTGGAAAGCCGGCCCCTGCCGCCGCCCGTGCGACCGGCCGGGGCGCTGGAGTGCATTCCCTTGCCGGTGCAGGAGGTGCAAAAGAGCCGGGCCGCCGGCCGGCGCCGGCAGAAAATCGCCCTGGTGGCAGCAGCCGGCTACTTCGCCCTCGTGCTGCTGGTCGCCGCCTACACGGGATGGCTCGCCTGGCGGGCCCACGCGCTGAAAGCTGAAGTGAGTGGCAGCACCGCTGCCGTCACGCAGATCCAGGCCACGATGACCACCTGGCGTGACCTCCTGCCCGCGCTTGATCCCAAGCTTTATCCGCTGGAGGTGCTTTTTCAGGTGGCGGCGGCGCTGCCGGAGGATGGCGTGCGCCTGACCCTTTTTCAGATGAGTCCGCGCGAGGTCATGATCAACGGCGAGGTCACGAGCATTCCGGTGGCCCTGCGCTTTCAGGAAGCGGTGACGCAGAACCAGGACCTCGCGGAGTTTTTCGATTGGACGAGCGATCAGGTCGTGCCCACGGGCAAGAGCAATTTCAAATTTCAAATGAGGGGCGTCTCGCGCGTCGCCCCGGCAACCACGGAAGAGGAGGGCACCATTGAGAGCGCTAACCTCTAAGGAAAAACGTCTGCTCGTCGGCCTGCTCGGCGCCCTCTTTGTCCTGGCCAATGTCATCGGCCTGCAGGCCCTGCTCAACCGTCAGCGCGACCTGCGGGCCAGCATCGGACAGCTCCAGCAGGAGATCGAATTCGGGCGGGGCTTGCTGGCCGAGAAAGATTATTGGGACGAGCGCGCGGCGTGGCTGACGGAGAACCAGCCGACCGACGACACCTCGACCACGCAGGATGACGAGAAGTTCTATGATTTTGTCGAGAGCAGCGCGCGGGAGAGCGGGCTGGAGTTTGCCGCCGGGACACCGGGAGCCGCCGTGTCGCAGGGTGCCTATGTGCAGATCAACTACGCGGCCAAGGTGAAGGGAAAATTGGAGGCCCTGGTCAAGTGGCTGAACCTCCTGCAGCAACCGAAGGAATTCCGCGCCATCCGGCAGATCAGCATCAAAAGCGACGCCGAACCGCCCGGCATTGTTTGCGACATTGATGTGGCCCGATGGTATCGTCCGGTCGAGGAGCAAACCCCGTGAAGCCCGCCCGTTACCTTTCCGTTTTTTTCGCTGCCGGCATGCTGCTGACGGCCGGTGCCGGGGCCGAGGAGACGCCGGAGCCCGCCCCCGCCCCGGAGGCCAAGGACATGCTGGTCACGCCGCCTCCGGAGGATCGCAAGATCGAGGGCGTCCCCGACCCGGCCCCCGTCGTGGAGGAACCGGTCGAGGAGCCCGCTGAGCCGTTGGACGCCGCGGGACCCAAGCAAGGGACCGAAGAAACGCCGGCGGAGGATGGCGTGGTGCCTGCACCGTATCCCCTCTCGCGTTACGCCAAACTTTGGGAGCATTCGCCTTTCCACCTCGAATCGGTCGCCCCGCCCACGGAGTCGGCCGGCCTCTCGCAGCAATATGCGTTGACTGGAATCGCCGAGGTCAGCGGGGAGCCGATTGCCTTTGTTCTCGAGCGGGCCACGCAACTCCGGCACATGATCGACAAGAAAGCCAACACTGCGGGGCTCTCGCTGGTGCAGGTTGATGTGCAGGCCAAGTATGCCGACTCGACCGCAACCATCCGTCGCGGCGGCGAAGTTGGTGTCCTCAAATTCGACGCCACGGCAGCCAGCAGCGGCATGCCGGGAGTTCCACCCGGCCAACAGCCGCAGTTCCCGCCCGGGATGCCCCAGGCTGCCATTCCGGGCCAACCGCAGGTCCTCGCCGCAGCTCCGCCCATGCCGGGTATGCCGGTCATGCCCCCTGGTGTCGTTCCCGGAGTGCCGGGCCCCGGTGTTCCGAACAATGGACAGGTCAGCCCGGGCCAGGTGCCCGGAAACATTCCTCCTCCCCGCGTGATTCGCCGCCGCGCGGTCATTCCATCCGCTCCTTGAGAATCGACGGACATCTGCTCTACTTGTGCCGATGAGGACGCGCCGGGTTTTGTTTTGCGGAGCTCTCGCCATGGCTGCCGCCGTGGCTTTTCCCGGCGTGCTGCAGTCACAGCAGCCCGCGGCCCCCGCGCCGCCAGCGCCCGTGCCGACCGTTGCAGCGACACCAACTCCTGTGCCGGCGCCGGTTCCCGAGCCCCCGCTGCCTCCTCCCGTGGCCGCGCCAGTCGAGCCGATACCGCCCGCGCCCTCGCCGCTCGATCCCCCGGTTCCCGCCCGCGCCCAGCCGACCCAACCCGAGCCGACCGTCCGCCTGACTTTCCCGAACACCTCGGTCAACGAAATCCTCAGCCTTTACGAAGTCCTCACCGACAAACGCCTGATCCGTGATTCCGCCCTGGCCCAGGGCCAGCCGCTGACCATCGTCGTGCCGGGGGAGGTGCCCCGCAGCGAAGCCATTCGTCTCATCGAGGCGTCCCTTCTGCTCAACGGCTACTCGTTCGTGCCCGTCGATGAAAAAACGCTCAAAATTCTCAACATCGGCGTGCAAGCCAAAGGTCCGCGGAGTGAAGGCATCCCGATCTTCGCCTCCCCCTACATGCTGCCCGAGTCCGATCAGGTGGTCAGCTATTTCATGCGGCTCAACTACCTCTCGCCCCAGGACGCCGCCCAGCTTTTCCAGACCTTCATCAGCCCGCCCAAGGCCTTCACCACCTTCACCCCGGTCCCGAATGTTCAGGCGGTTCTCATCACGGAAAACGTCCCGGTCATCCGCAAACTGATCGCGCTCCAGGCGATGGTGGACGTTCCGCCGGCCCAGGTCATGACGGAGTTCATCACGCTCAAGCGGGCCGATGCGGAGAAGGTGGCCGAGGTTTTGCAAACGCTGATCGACCAGCGCAATGAGAACGCGCCGAAGCCGGGCGGCCAGCCGGGCCAATCCGCGCCGCCGCAGGGTGAGGTGCCCGGCCAGGTGATTCCCGCGTCGATCGGCATGGCGGGTGGCGGGCAGTTTGAATCGAATCTCGTCATCGGCGAAACCCAGATCGTGGCCGACCCGCGCACCAACCGGATCCTCGTCGTGACCCGCCCGATCAATTTTCCCTACATCAAGCAACTCATCGAGCAACTCGACGCTCCCGTGGAGCTGGATAGCGTGCTTGAGCGGCCGCTGCAATTTGTCGCCGCCGGCGATGTCCTGCCCGTGTTGCAGGACTTGCTCTCCGAGGGCGAAGACTCCGCTGGTGGCACGGCCGGCGGCGCCTCGCGTCAGGGCTCCACTCCCACCATCGAGTCCGGCTCGAACTTCGGCCAGGGCAACACCTCCTCCGGCGGTGGCAGCGGCAGCGGGACGAGGACGGCCGACCGCCTCAAGGAGCCAACCGAGGACACCGCACCCCAGTCGGTCATCATCGGCAAAACCAAGATCATCGCCGACAAAAGCGCCAACTCGATCATCGTCATCGGGCCGCCCGACAGCCGGCAAAAAGTCGCCCAGTTGCTCAACATGCTCGATGTCCGCCCCCGCCAGGTCTACATCGCCGCGGTCATCGGCGAACTCAGCCTGACCGACGAGATGGAGTTCGGGCTTAGCTACTTCATCCGCAACCAGTCGCTCAATGGCAACTCCATCAGTGCGGCGGTCGTCAACCCCCTGCTGGCTGCCACCAATGCTCTAACCACCCCCTCGAACCTTGTCGGTCCGGAGTTGTTCAGCAATCTCGCGGGTCTCACCGTCTATGGCAGCATTGCCGATACTGTGGACATCTACGCCCGTGCCCTCGAGAAAACCGGCAAGTTCAAGATCCTCTCCCGTCCCGTCATCTACACCACGAACAACAAGAAAGCTGTCATCAGCTCCGGGCAAGAGGTCCCCTACACCAGCAGCACGCTGACCTCGACGAGTGTTTCCGGCACGGTCGCCGACCAGACGGCCGGCATCACGGCCAACATCACCTACAAGGATGTTCTGCTCAAACTCGAGGTCGTTCCACTCATCAACGCCAACAAGGATGTCACGCTCGTGATTGTGCAGACGAACAACAACATTCTCGGCGAGCAGGATTTCGGCGGTGGCAACGTTGCCCCCATCATCAGCGCGCAGGAATTGACCACGACCGTGACGGTGCCAAACGGAGGGACGGTCGTGCTCGGCGGTCTCATCGTTGAGCGCACCGAAGCCGATGACGCGGGCCTTCCCTTTATTATGCGCATCCCCGTGCTCGGCCACCTCTTCAAGCAGACCAACCGCTCGGTCACCCGTCAGGAACTCATCATTCTCCTCCAGCCTACCGTGGTGGAGAACGACACCGACCTCGCGCGGGCCAGCGGGGAGGAATTGGACCGCAGCAAACTCGGCAGCGAAGCCTTCGACAGCGCCAACGCGAACCAACTGGGCAACATCCCCGTGGTCCCGCGGGGTGATGATTTGCTGCCCGACTCGCAGATGCGGCGGGAGCGCGATCCGCTGCGCCCGGCCGGCATTGACTATCAGGAATACGCGCCGCCACCGACACCCAAACCGGAAAAGAAAAAACGGTCGACGTCGGCCGCACGCTGATTCGGGAGGCAATCCATGGCCTTGATTCCCGCCTTAGTGGACCTAGCCGTGCGTCATGGGGCGGGCGACCGGGAAAAGGTGACCGCGTCGCTCCAAGACGCCGCCCGCCGCCAATCCCCGCTCATGCGCGCGCTGCTCGACAGCACCGAGATTGACGAAACCGGGTTCTACCGCGAGCTGGCGGAGAAATTCCACCTCACTTGGGGCGGGGCCGATGTCGCCCGGGCGACGCCGGAGCTGCGGGCGAAATTGCCCGCGCGTATCGCCCTGCGCTATCAGTTGCTGCCCGTCGTCGCCGAGGGCGACGAACTGACCCTGCTGACCTACGACCCCTTTGACCTCCTCGCGCGCCAGGCTGTGGCCGAGGCTGTGCCGCAGCGGGTGCGTTACGAACTTTACACCCGCAAGGGCATCCTCCCGGCTCTCCGGCAGGTCTACGGCATCGGCGCCGAGACCTTCGAGGAATTGCTCGAGGGGCGCGGAATGGAGGAGGATATCGACCTCGGGCGCTCCGAGCAGGTCAATGTCCTCGACGAGGACGAGTCGGAGGAGGCTTCGGTCAAAAAATTCATCAACCAGGTCATCCGCGAAGCCCTGCGCGAGCGCGCCACCGACATCCATGTCGAGCCGCTGTCCGATGATCTCCGCGTGCGCTACCGCATTGATGGCGTCCTGCAGGAGGTGCCCGTGCCCGCGCAGATGCGCAAACTTCAGCGTTCGGTCATCAATATTCTCAAACTCACCGCCGGCCTCGACCTCGGTGAGGATCGGCGGCCGCAGGATGGTCGCATCAGCCTCGAGCTGGGCGGACAGCCCATCGATGTGCGCGTGGCCTCGATCCCCACGATCAATGGCGAAAGCATCAGCCTGCGTCTGCTCGGCAAGGAAGTCTTCAGTCTCGAGCGCCTCGGTCTAGACGAGGATTACGTGGCCCGGGTGAAGGAACTCCTCGCCCTGCCCAACGGCATCATTCTGGTCACCGGCCCGACCGGCTGCGGCAAGTCCACCACGCTCTACACTTTCCTCTCCGGCCTCAACACCAAGGAACGTCGCATCCTCACCATCGAGGATCCGGTCGAACACAAGCTTCCCGGCGTCAACCAGAGCGCCGTGCAGCCCGAGATCGGCAATACCTTTGCCAACCTCCTGCGCAGCTTCCTCCGCGGCGACCCGAATGTGATCATGGTGGGCGAAATGCGTGACTATGAGACCGCGGAGATCGCCATCCGCGCGGCGCTCACCGGCCACCTTGTCTTCAGCACGCTGCACACGAACGACGCCGTCGGCGGCATCACCCGCTTGCTCGACATGAACGTCGAGCCGTTCCTCGTGGCCAGCGCCGTTCGCGCCTTCATCGCCCAACGCCTCGTCCGCCGGCTCTGCCCGGTCTGCAAAACCGCCGCCCGCCCCGGTGACTACTCCCCGGCCTATCTGCGCAGCATCGGGTTTCCCGCGGAGAACGACGGCCTCATCATGCGCGCGGCGGGCTGCGAGAGTTGCCGCCAGTCAGGCTATGAGGGCCGTCTCGCCATCATGGAACTCTGCATGGTCACGCCCAAACTCCAGGAAATGATCACCCAGCGGAAGACGGCCGCGGAACTCCGGCCGGCCGCGGAAAAGGAGGGCATGCGACCGCTGCGCAAATACGGCTTCGACAAGGTGGCGTCCGGCGTGACCACCATCGAGGAGGTCATGCGCGTGACCACCTCCGACCTCAACGCGCTCGACGAGTAGCGCCGGCCCCATGCCCGTCTTTGTCTATCAAGCCCTGCAGGCCGGCGGAGGCAAAACCTCGGGGGAACTCGAGGCGGCCAGCCGTCAGGATGCGTTCGGAAAACTGCGCCAGCAAAACCTCCAGCCGTTCTCCCTCGCGGCCAAAGGATCGGAGGCGGCGACGAAAGCCAGCCCCGATGACTCTTCCGCCGGCGGTCACCACCTCAGCCGCAGCCAGGTTCTTCTTTTCACCGACGAGTTGTGCGAACTCCTCGAAGCCGGGCTCAAGCTCGACCGCGCCCTCCAGGTCATCGAGCAGCGGCAGGATAAATCCCCGCTGCGCGGCGTCGCCGCCAGCGCCCGCCAGTCGCTCCGCGAGGGGGCGACGTTTTCCGCCGCGCTGAAAAACGCCAGCCCCAGCTTCTCCGAGCTTTATTGCAACATGGTCAAGGCCGGCGAGGCCAGCGGCACGGTCTCGAAGATTCTCAAACGGCAGGTCGAGTTTCTCACCATGATGGGCGAACTCCAAAGCCGCGTGACCAGCGCATTGATTTACCCCTCGGTCATCTTTTCCGCCGGCATCGCGCTGTTGATCATTTTCATGACCTTCCTGCTTCCGCAGTTGACCACCCTGCTGGGCAAGACCGGCGCAACCTTGCCCTTCGCCACCCGGATGCTCATCGGCACAAGCGAGTTTTTCGGCGCCTACTGGTGGGCCGTCCTGATCGTGTTGGCCACCGCGGTCCTCGGCTTCCGTCACTTCACCAGCGGCGGCGAGGGCCTGATCTGGTGGGACCGCACCAAGTTGCAGCTTCCGATTTTCGGAAAGCTCCTGCGGATGCGCTTCTACGCCCAGTTCACCCAGACACTCTCCACCCTGTTGAACAATGACGTGTCGCTCATGCAGTCGATGCAACTTATCCGCAACGCGACCCCGAATGTTTTCCTTCAAGAGTTGCTCGAGCGCGTGTCCGACAATGTGCAGGACGGCGCCCAGCTCTCCCGCGCCATCGCCCGGGTGGAGTTTTTCCCGCCCACGCTCATCGACATCATCATGGTCGGCGAAACCACCGGCGACCTTGGCGCCGCCCTCGAGCGCAGCGCGAAGAGCTACGACAAACAGCTCTCCGTCGTCATCGAACGCGTCACCGCCCTCATCCAACCCCTCGTCATCCTCATGGTCGCCCTCTTCGTCGGCCTCGTCGCCTACTCCATGATCACCGGTATTCTTACCACGGTTTCGGGGCTGCCGAAACGGTGAGCAATACCACCGGCGAAAAAGTTTGTGGACCTTCTGTTCTGGAAAATCCCGACCCCGCGCCAGCGCGTCCCTGCCGGAAGCGGTGGATCGCGATGTCCCCATCGCGATGAGAAGCCCCGGTGCCTGCGCCCGAGTTGTCATCGTCCGCACAATCGCGCTCGCGCTTCCCCGCGGAGCCGCGTAGAAGAACGCGAGATTCCCCTGCGTATGAATTTCCCCGTTTCTGCCCGCCGCCCGCCCGGCAACTCTTGGGTGTGTCTGCCTCTCCTCGTCGCCGCTCTGGCCCTGTCAGGATGCGCCGCGCTTGAGGACTATCAGGCGCGCTTGAAAAATTCCGGCCAAGCCGCGCAGATCAAGGCCCAACACACCGCCTTCCGCTCGCAGGCGGGCTGGCGCAAATTGACTTACCGCCAAGCCGACCTGCTGGCCAAGGCCAACGCGCAGAACACGGCGGTGGAAATCTCCCTGCGCGAACAGCGGGGTCTGCTCCTCGTCGATGGCACCATCGCGATGGATTTCCCCGTGGCCACGGGCAAATCCAGCCACCCGACGCCCAAGGGCTCCTACAAGATCCTCGATAAAAAGCAGGACTACGCCTCGAACCTTTACGGGCGCATCATCTCCGCGACCGGCGAAACCGTGGTGTCCGATGCCGACACCCGCGAAGACGCCGTGCCGGAGGGCGGGCGCTTTGCCGGAGCGAAGATGCCTTATTGGATGCGCATCACGCCGACGGGCGTGGGCATGCATGTCGGCTACGTCCCCGGCCGTCCTGCCTCGCACGGTTGCATCCGCCTGAAGAAGGATGTGGCGGTCGAGTTGTTCAAGATTCTGGCCATCGGTTCGCCAGTGAGCGTGGATTCGTTCTGCGCCGCGCTCGGCGGAGCCCCGGTGGGTTTGGAGAGTGTGGTCGTGGGTGAGGTGACCGCGCCAGCGCGCCGGCCCCGCGCCAAACCGAAGCCGACCCCGGAGGCAACCCCGGCAGCGCCGGCCGATACGCCGCCGCCGACACCGGCACCTGAAGCTGCTCCTGCATCATCCCCGGCGCCGACTCCCGACCAACCCGCCGTCCCCGCGGCGGCGTAACCGCGTCATCCTGAATAGCGCTCAGTTGGGCAGGCTAAAAGTCGCCGGCGCGCAGCGAGGCGAAGGCCCGGCCGAGCTCGTCCAGCACATCGGTCGGCGTGAGTGACTCCGCTGAGGCTCCGCCGTGCGTGAGCGCGATCTCGGCGGCGCGGCCGCAGACCCAGGCACCGATCGAGGCGGCCTCGTAGGTCGAAGCGCCCTGCCCGAGCAAAGCTGTGCAAACTCCGGTGAGCACATCGCCCATGCCACCGGTGGCCATGCCCGGATGACCGGTCGTGTTGTAGCGAAGTGGGCGTCCTTTTTCGGCGATGATGGTGCGGGCGCCCTTGAGTAGCAGCGTCACCGCGTGCTTGTCGGTGAATTGGCGCACCGTGGTCGCCCGGTCGGCAATTTTCTTCCCGCTCAGCAGGCGTTGCATCTCGCCGGGGTGCGGGGTGAGCAGCCGCGGACCCTTGGCTTCATCAAGGTGTTTGCGCCCCGCGTGGGCCACGATGGTCAAGGCATCTGCGTCCACCACAGTCGGGCAGGACGCTTCCCGCACGATGCGCAAAGTGCGCGCCTCCTGGCCGTGGCCAAGCCCGGGGCCGATCCCGATGGCATCAACGGGGAAGTTGAAAACATCGGTGAGCTGCGCGAATGGTCGCACCATCACCTCGGGGATCATGCTACACGCCAACAACTCGTAATCGTCCGGCAGAGCGCCGAGCGAAACCAGGCCTGCTCCCCCTCGCACCGCGCCCGCGCTGCACAACCGGGCCGCCCCAAGGGTGCCGCGCGAACCGGCCAGCAGACAGACGCGTCCACTCATGCCCTTGTTTGTGTCGAAGTCGCGGGGCGGCCAGCCCAGACGGAGCAGCGGGGCGGTCAGGATTTCTTCCTCGTGGCCGGGTGGTTGATGGAAGTCCGGCACATCAAGCACCGCCAAACGCCCGACGTGGTTGATGGCCGCATCGGCCACCAGTCCGGTCTTGGCCCATCCCACCGTGGCGGTGTAGTCGGCCACGACGCACGGATCACCCGGCACGCCGGTATCCGCATCAAGACCCGAAGGCAAATCAACCGACACGGTCACAGCACCCGCGACGCGGCGTAGCGTGTTCATTTCGCACGCCAACGCGGAGAGAGGCTGGCGCAAGCCGCCCTGCGCCCCGAGGCCAACAAGTGCGTCGAGTTGCACGAGTGAACCATCCAGCGGAGTCGATGGTTGCAGCGGTCCGCCCAGCACTGGTGCGCCCAAGGTGTCGAACTTTGCGCGGCTGAGCGGCGCGAGCTGGTCGCGTGAGAACGGCGTGCGGATGAGGATGCGCCAGCCCAGTGCAGACAAATGCCGCGCTGCGACGTAGGCGTCGCCGGCGTTGTGGCCCTTGCCCGCAAAGCAAACAAGCAGGCCGGGCCGCGGGAAAAATTGCACCACAAGACGGGCTAGTTTTGCGCCCACGCCTTCCATGAGCACATCTGCCGCAACCCCTCGCGCCAGGGTTTGCTCCTCCACCATTTGCATCTGCTTGCGGGTGACAATCATGATTTCTTTTACGCTGCGCCCCCGGGCGCGCAAAGGCTGTCCTTAGCTTCCGCCGCTCTGCAGAACGATTCGCCAGTGCGCGCGGGCGTAGCGCCAGCCTGAATAAATCGAGAGAATCACGCTGGCGCCCACCAGCACGTGGCCGATGGATAAAATTGTCGGCGACCACTCCGCCATCGTCATCCATTCGCCCACCGCATCGCGCAAGAGGAAGAAGCCGATCATGATCATCTGCGAAGCTGTCTTTGTCTTGCCCGCGGGGTCGGCGGCAAGAACGGTGCCATTGGACAAGGCGAGTTGGCGCAGGCCGGTGATGAGAAAATCTCGCGAGATAAGAACGATTGCCGCCCAGGCGGGAATGTCCGCGGATGCCGTCAGGCAAACGAGCGCCGCGGCGATGAGAACCTTGTCGGCCAGCGGATCCATCAGCCGCCCGAAATCCGTCTCGCATTGCATCCGCCGGGCCAAAACGCCATCGAGATAATCCGTCAGCACCGCGGCGGCGAACGCGATCACGGCGATCACCGCGCCCCAGGCGAATTGGCTTTCACGAGCGAAAACGAAGATCGCAGCGAGCACGAGGCGCACGAGCGTGAGTTGGTTGGGCAGCGTCATGAGGCGAAGACCCACCGTGGCAAACGATCGCGTCCGCGGCAAGGATGCCCGCAGCGCCCGCCCGCGTTTTGAACGCAGCGATGCGGCCTTGGTCTAACGCCATTAACCACGGAAGATCCGGCCCGCAGAGGAGCCTGAAAAAATATTTCGAAAAATCGAAAAAAGGCGGTTGACTCTGCGCGACATTCTGGCAATCTCTTCATCCCCTTCAATGGGGACCGACTAAATCGGTTGGCGTTCTTTTTTGCGGCAGTGGCAACCAACGAGGCCAAAACCTCCCCGGCTCCAGCGCCCGAAAAAAAACGCGGCAAGCTTTTTGAAATCCTGACTCTGAAAGTAAAAATCAGAGGGTAACCGCAAAAATTGATTTGTGGGTTATCGTCAGCAGTTTTTTTATGCGACATAATTGGACCGCAAGGTCCCTCGCCCGTGCCTCTTAGCAAGGCGCGGAGAGAAATATGTCAGAATTTGGTGCCCGGAAGGGTGCCGCTAACTTTCAACGGAGAGTTTGATTCTGGCTCAGAACGAACGCTGGCGGCGTGGATAAGACATGCAAGTCGAACGGGATTTTTTCCGGTAGCAATACTGGAGAAAGTCTAGTGGCGAACGGGTGCGTAACACGTGAGCAACCTACCGTGAAGTGGGGGATAGCTCGCCGAAAGGCGAATTAATACCGCATGTGGCCAAGGAAGACATCTTCCTGACGCCAAAGCCGGGGTAACCTGGCGCTTCTCGAGGGGCTCGCGGCCTATCAGCTTGTTGGTGAGGTAACGGCTCACCAAGGCTATGACGGGTAGCTGGTCTGAGAGGACGACCAGCCACACTGGAACTGAGACACGGTCCAGACACCTACGGGTGGCAGCAGTCGAGAATTTTTCACAATGGGGGCAACCCTGATGGAGCGACGCCGCGTGGAGGATGACGGTTTTCGGATTGTAAACTCCTGTCATTAGAGAACAAGGCACATGGTTTAACTGGCCGTGTGTTGATAGTATCTGAAGAGGAAGAGACGGCTAACTCTGTGCCAGCAGCCGCGGTAATACAGAGGTCTCAAGCGTTGTTCGGATTCATTGGGCGTAAAGGGTGCGTAGGTGGCGATGTAAGTCGGATGTGAAATCTCCAGGCTCAACCTGGAAACTGCATTCGATACTGCGTTGCTTGAGGATTGTAGAGGGCATTGGAATTCACGGTGTAGCAGTGAAATGCGTAGATATCGTGAGGAAGACCAGTGGCGAAGGCGAATGCCTGGGCAATTCCTGACACTGAGGCACGAAGGCCAGGGGAGCGAACGGGATTAGATACCCCGGTAGTCCTGGCAGTAAACGGTGCACGTTTGGTGTGGGAGGATTCGACCCCTTCCGTGCCGGAGCTAACGCGTTAAACGTGCCGCCTGGGGAGTACGGTCGCAAGATTA
>Ga0247840_10001107_pt1 | contig 53898 bp, 45 predicted proteins | sample LaCruzMarch2015__FD_192404 | JGI IMG/M metagenome (GOLD analysis project Ga0247840, IMG submission 192404) | Freshwater microbial communities from meromictic Lake La Cruz, Castile-La Mancha, Spain - LaCruzMarch2015_17m | ecosystem: Environmental > Aquatic > Freshwater > Lake | place: Spain... | reverse complement strand
TTTTTATCAAGAATCCACTGAACAGCCCGCTGCACCAGTTCGGTTGAGTTGTGCGCGTCAAGCTTCGTCTTGATGCGGGCGCGATAGGTCTCGATTGTTTTGACACTCAGGTGCATCGATTCGGCGATATCCGCCGTACTCTGCCCCTTACCGATCATCTCAAAAACCGCCAGCTCGCGATCACTAAGGCTGACGATCGGGTCGCTGCCGGGCTCGACCTGCCGCACCGTTTGCATGATCTTCTGCTTAACTGCTTCACTGGCATAGACCCCGCCGTCCAGCACACAACGAACAGCTTCGATCAGCCGACCGGGGTGCTCGCTTTTACTGACATAGCCGGCAGCACCAACACGCAGAACCCGTTCCGCATAGAGCAATTCATCCTGCATGGAAAGTACCAGCATTTTTATTTTTGAAAACTGCGCGGCAATATCTTTAACCAGCTCAAGCCCCGAGTCATTGCCCAGCGACAAGTCAATCAGAACAAGATGCGGGGTTGTTTTGGTACACAGACTCAGCGCTTCTACACGGCCGGTTGCCTCGCCGCAAACGGAGAAATCGGGTTCGCGCTCAATAAAATTGCGGAGACCTTGCCGAATAAACGCATGGTCATCGACAATTAGAATTTTTTTCTTCGCGCTGCTGGGACTTGTTACGCTCATGCGGCGTATACTGCCGAATTTTAGATTAATTACAACGTCTCATTTCACACATTGAGCAACTTAAATCCGGTAGTTGCATCGAACCGGCGAACAGCAGATGTGTTCAGCAATTCGACAAGAATCACTTCCAGTATATGCCACACTTTTACACCACGCCGTACACACCCGGTAATGGTCTGTTCCTCGCGTCCGCAGGCCAAGTGCATGTGCAAAACCGGCACACCGGTTTCGTCAGGAAAAAGCGTTCCGGTTCCCGTGACTTCATAGACGTTATCGAGCGTGGTTTCCATTGGCACAATTTTTTCAGAACGCCCGTCCGCCGGGCCGGTAATCAGACAGCTACCGACATCTACACCGCCGACGACGGTCAGATGTGCTGCGCGGATTCCCTGTTCCGTCGCGAAACGCTCAATGGCTTCGTGTAGAATATCGCCATCTTCCAGACGGATGATAAAGGTGCGCCCAGTCTGCGCTTCAGAAAATTTCATTGCCCACGCTCCTCTGCTTTGACCGCGTTCCAAACCACGTCGAGTTCTTCGAGCGAACATTTTTCTATTTCGCGACTCTCATCGTGCAGACGTTTTTCCAGACTTTGGAAACGGCGCATGAATTTGGCGATATTTTCATTAAGCAGATCCTCGGACTCATGGCCGAGATAACGACTGAGGTTTACCGTCGAAAAAAGCAGATCGCCCAGTTCTTCACGAATAGCGGCAGCATCTTTCTGCGCCATCGCCTCTTTCACTTCAGCCAGCTCTTCTTCAAGTTTGGCGATCACTCCGCCGATTTCATCCCACTCGAAGCCGGCGCGCGCGACACGCTTCTGTACCAGGTACGCCTTGGCCAGTGCCGGCAAATGGCGAGGAATACCTTCCACCAGCGAACGCGGATTGTCGGCACTCTTCTCCGTCTTCTTGATTTTCTCCCAGTTGCGTAACACTTCGCCGGACGTGTCGGCCTGCACATCGCCAAAAACGTGCGGATGACGCCGGACCAGTTTGTCGGCAATTCCGCTAACAACATCGTCGAAATTGAATTCCCCGGCTTCGGCGCATATCTGCGCTTGAAAAACGACTTGTAGTAGCAGGTCACCCAGCTCCCCGCGTAGTTCAGCACGGTCGCCACTTTCGATGGCGTCGATCACTTCATAGGTTTCTTCAATCAGATTGGATTTGAGCGAATCAAGCGTCTGCTCACGATCCCATGGGCAGCCGCCCGGTTCGCGCAATTTGCGCATAATGCCCAGCAACCGGTCGATCGATGTTTCTTTCATGTCCTCTCCTGAATAAAAAAGGCTGAACACGATGGTTCAGCCTCTGCACTGTAAGAAGGATATGCGCGCTACCGGCGGCTGACCAGCTCCAGCAGTTCTTTAGCCGACATACTGCCAAGCGTATCGAGCACAACCTTTGCTCCGGTGAAGTCTTCAAAGGCTGTATAGGCGTCCGGCAGTGCAATAGCTGTAGCCCCGGCTGTCAGCGCACCTTTGCAGGCGGCGCGGGAAGCGACGATCGCGATCAGCGGAATATTTTCCTGTCCGCGCTGTTTGAGAATGCGCAGCCAGTGGTCGGCCCGCGGGAAAATCGGATCGACACTATCCATAGCCACCAGATCAACACCCATGCCGTCGAGGCCGGTTTTTTTCATCAGTTCCTTAGCTGCTGCGTCCGGCCAAGCCGAAAGAGCAACCACCTGAATGTTACACGCCTGCGCGGCTTTGATCAGCGCCGGAAGATCCTTGTTGAGCACCGCCTTATCCGCAAAGGCCTTCACCAGCGAATTTTCAGCCTGCTCGGTAAGCTGATCGCCGGTAGTCAGATTGCGTCCAGAGGCTTCAATCATGGCCTGAATGGCTTTGCCGGGACGGGGCGTGAGTCCGCAGCGGGCAAACAACGCCGGAGTAACTTCGATGTCTTTGCTTTTCATCACCTGCTTGAGAACATCAAACATGATCTGCCGTCCATTGACGGCAACATATTCGAGTTCAAAGAAAAGGACTTCCCGCGCCTTAACTTTTTCGGTGGCCGGGGTGGTTTCAATTTTGGCTTTGCTCATTCAATCTGCTCCGGTTAATTGCACATCTTTTTATAAAAACAGGGCGGCAGTGTATGCGGCAGGGCCTGCACAGTCAAGCCCCCTAAAAATATCCCCCTTCCAGAGCAGGAAAAGGGTTGCAAGCCTCGGTTTGGATTGTGATTATGTGCGGAATTTTGGCGAAATTACGGGACTTTTCAGCGGACAAAAAATGAAAAAAGCAATCATTGCACTCGAAGACGGCACCTGTTTCACCGGACGGGCCTTTGCCGGCTCAGGCGAGTTCTACGGCGAACTGGTGTTTAACACTTCAATGACCGGCTATCAGGAAATCCTGACCGACCCTTCCTATAACGGCCAGATCGTCACCATGACCTATCCGCTCATCGGTAACTACGGCGTGAACCTCGAAGATGTTGAGTCGCGTGCCGTCTTCGCCAGAGGACTGGTAGTAAGCGAGTGCAGCCGGATCGCCAGCAACTGGCGCTCAACTATGAGCCTGCCCGAATATCTTGAACAGGCCGGCGTTGTCGGCGTCGATCAGGTTGATACACGCGCCATCACCATTCATATCCGCGACAAAGGCGCCATGAAGTGCATTGTCTCCACTGAAGACCTCGACCGCAAGAGTCTTGTCAAAAAGGCAAAGAATTCCGCCGGACTCGTCGGGCGCGACCTTTCCACGGAAGTCAGCGCACAGAAACCTTATGTCTACCCGGAAGGCGGCAAGAAAAATGCCCGTTTCCGCGTCGCCGTGATCGACTGCGGCATTAAAACCAATCAGCTACGCATTTTTGATGACCTTGGTTGCGAATGTCATGTATTCCCAAATACCTCCTCCGCCAAAGAAATTCTGGCCTGCAAGCCGGACGGCCTTTTCCTCTCTAACGGACCGGGCGACCCGGCTGGCGTTCCGCAGATCGTTGCGACGGTCAAGGAGTTGATCGAATCAAAACTTCCAACCTTCGGAATCTGCTTCGGCCACCAGATGCTCGGCCAAGCGTTCGGCGCCAAAACTTATAAGCTCAAATTCGGCCACCGAGGCGCCAACCAGCCGATTCAGGATCTGCGTACCGGCAAAGTGGAAATCGCTTCACACAACCACGGCTTCTGCGTTGATCCGGCCACTCTTGATCCGACAATCGCCGAGGTCAGCCACATCAACCTCAACGACAACACCGTCGCCGGCCTACGGCACAAAACGCTACCGGTGTTCTGCGTGCAGTATCATCCCGAAGCCTGCCCCGGCCCGCACGACCCCTATTATCTGTTCGAAGAATTCATCGCGCTGATGGAAAAGCATAAGAAGAAATGATGAAAAACTGGAAAAACATAACACTGCTGGTGCTCGGCGTACTGCTACTGATTATCAGTTTTCAGAACCTCCCAGCGATCCGACTTCAAATTCTTTTCTGGAAAGTACCAGTATCGCCGGTTGTCCTGATTCCACTTATGTTGCTGACCGGATTTGCCGCAGGACGCCTTACACGCAGGAAACGGGGTTGAGATGAAACACAGTGAATGGATTGCCATTTTAGATTACGGCTCGCAGGTGACACAGCTGATTGCCCGCCGTATCCGCGAGCAGAAGGTTTATTGCGAAATCATCCGCTTTGACACCAAAGCCGCCGACATCGCCAAACGCGCCCCAAAAGGAATCATTCTTTCCGGCGGACCGGCCAGCGTCACCGACCAAGGTTCGCCGCTTTGCGATCCCGCGATTTTCGAACTCGGTATTCCGATCCTTGGAATCTGTTACGGTATGCAGATGACCGCGCAGGCGCTCGGCGGAAAAGTGCACCGCGGCACCAAGCGCGAATACGGTAAGGCGATGATGCAGATCACCAAACCCTGCCCGCTTTTCCAAGGACTGGAAAAAAATCTTCAGGTCTGGATGAGTCACGGCGACAAGGTCGAAGCGATGCCGGCCGGTTTTGAAGCGGTCGCTGAATCTGACAACTGCCCGTACGCCGCCATGCAGAACGGCTTGAAAAAAATCTACGGCGTACAGTTTCACCCCGAAGTCGTCCATACCCCGCAGGGCGCACAAATGCTCGGCAACTTCGCCTACAAAGTCTGCGGTTGCTCCGGTGACTGGAAGATGAGCAAATTTATTGAAGACAATATCGCTGCCATCCGCGCCAAAGTCGGCAGCGACCACGTTCTGCTTGGACTCAGCGGCGGCGTGGACTCCTCCGTCGTGGCAGCCTTGCTCCACAAAGCCATCGGCCCGCAGCTTCACTGTGTCTTTGTCGACAACGGCCTGCTCCGCTACAATGAAGCTCGCGAAGTCGAAGAACTTTTTGGTAATGCATTCGGCATCGACCTCCATACCGCCCACTCGCAGGACCTTTTCCTCGATGTGCTGGCCGGCGTCAGCGATCCGGAGAAGAAGCGCAAAATCATCGGAAAAACCTTCATCGACGTTTTCGCTGAAAAAGCGCGCAGTCTGAGCGGCAAAGTCAAATACCTTGCGCAGGGCACGCTTTATCCCGACGTGATCGAAAGCGTCTCGCCGATCGGCGGCCCGTCGGCTACCATCAAGAGCCATCACAACGTCGGCGGACTGCCCGCCGATCTGAAATTCGATTTGATCGAACCGTTGCGCGAACTTTTCAAAGACGAAGTGCGCGCCGTCGGCCGCGAACTTGGCCTGCCGAGTTATGTCGTCGACCGCCAGCCATTCCCCGGTCCCGGTCTCGCCGTGCGCATTCTCGGCGACATCACCCGCGAACGCGTCGACCTGCTCCAGCTTGCCGACCTGCGTGTTCGTGAAGAAATTCTAAAAATGCCGAACCACCTAGACGTCTGGCAATACTTCGCCGTACTGCTTCCGATTCAAACCGTCGGCGTCATGGGCGATGACCGCACCTATGAAAACGTCGTCGCCGTGCGCGCCGTGCAGAGCCTCGATGGAATGACCGCTGACTGGTACAAGCTACCGTACGAAGTACTCGACAGCATTTCCAACCGCATCATCAACGAAGTCAAAGGCGTCAACCGCGTCGTCTACGATATTTCTTCAAAACCGCCTTCCACCATCGAATGGGAATAACTCATGCCAAAAAGAACTGACATCCACCACATCCTGATCATCGGCTCTGGTCCGATCGTAATCGGCCAAGCCTGCGAATTCGACTACTCCGGAACACAAGCCTGCAAAGCCCTGCGCGAAGAAGGGTTCCGTGTCACGCTGATCAACTCCAATCCGGCCACCATCATGACTGACCCGGCCACGGCGGACGCGACCTACATCGAACCGATCACGCCGGAAACGGTTGAGAAGATCATCATCAAAGAACGGCCCGACGCACTGCTGCCGACGCTCGGCGGACAGACCGCGCTCAACACCGCCATGAAACTTTACCGAAGCGGCGTGCTGAAAAAATACAACGTTGAAATGATCGGTGCCAACTACGACGCCATCATGCGCGGCGAAGAGCGTGACATCTTCAAATCCGTCATGAAGGAAGCCGGCATCGAAACGCTCAAGAGCTTCCACGTCCACAATCTGGAAGAGGCGATTCATGTTGCCGAAAAGGAACTGCCGTTCCCAATCATTGTACGCCCCAGCTTTACGCTCGGTGGAACCGGCGGCGGCATCGCCAATAACATGGATGAGCTGAAACAAATCGCCAGACGCGGGTTGGAAGCCAGCCTCAGCAGCGAAGTGCTTCTCGAAGAATCCGTCTACGGCTGGAAAGAGTTCGAGATGGAGGTCATGCGCGACAAAAAAGACAACGTCGTCATTATTTGCTCCATCGAAAATATGGATCCGATGGGCATCCATACAGGTGACAGTATCACCGTCGCGCCGACCCAGACATTAACTGACCGTGAATACCAGACGATGCGCGACGCCTCCATTAAAGTCATGCGCGCTGTCGGAGTCGAAACCGGCGGATCGAATGTTCAGTTCTGTATCCATCCCGAAACCGGACGCATGGCGATCATCGAAATGAACCCGCGCGTCTCGCGCTCCTCGGCGCTGGCCTCTAAAGCCACCGGCTTCCCGATCGCCAAGCTGGCCGCCAAACTGGCCGTCGGCTACACACTCGACGAACTGCCGAACGACATCACCAAAAAGACGCCGTCCTGTTTTGAACCGTCCATTGACTACTGTGTCGTCAAAATGCCGCGATTCGCCTTTGAGAAATTCCCGTCGGCGGACGCACACCTCGGCGTCAGCATGAAGTCCGTCGGCGAAACCATGGCGATTGGCCGCAACTTTAAAGAAGCGCTCCAGAAAGCATTCCGGTCCTTGGAAATCGGCGTAGACGGTCTCGACCTGAAAGCCGAAGCCAAAGTCCCGTTGGCCCGTCTGGACGAATGGCTGACCCGTACGAAAACCGAGCGGTGTATTGCCATCAAGGTTGCTCTCAAACAGGGCTACACCGTTCAGAGGATCGCAGAGATCACCAAGATTGATCCGTGGTTCATTGATAACATTCTGCAAATCGTAGAGATGGAGCGAGAAATTCTTGATGCGCCGAAAGACAAGCCTCTCGACATTGATCTGCTCCGGAAAATCAAACTCAACGGTTTTTCCGATGCTCAGATTGCCGTACTGCGCGGTCAGGATCCGCTGGCATTCCGCGAAGAGCGGAAGAAAGCAGGCATCATTCCGGTTTACCGTCTGGTCGACACCTGCGCCGGCGAATTCGAGGCCGCCACGCCGTATTTCTATTCCAGCTACGGCGACCTCAACGAAATCCGCAAGACCGGCAAAAAGAGCATCATCGTTCTCGGCTCCGGCCCCAATCGCATCGGCCAAGGTATTGAGTTCGACTATTCCTGCGTACACACCGTCATGGCTCTGCGCGAAATGGGCTACGAAGCCATCATGGTCAACTCCAACCCGGAAACCGTTTCAACCGACTACGACACTTCCGACAAACTATATTTTGAGCCGCTGACCTTCGAAGATGTGATGAACATCTACGAACAGGAAAAGCCGATCGGCATGATCGTCCAGATGGGCGGACAGACTCCGCTCAACCTTGCCGACCGCCTGCTCGCCGCCGGCGTTCCGATTCTGGGAACGTCACCAAAGAGCATCGCCATGGCCGAAGACCGCGAACTCTTCCGCCAGATGATCATCAAACTTGGGCTCAACCAGCCGGAAAGCGGCACGGCGAAAACGATGGATGACGCGCTGAAGATTGCACACCGCATCGGCTTCCCGGTTATGATCCGCCCGTCATTCGTACTCGGCGGACGCGCAATGATGGTTGCCTACGACGAAACCGAATTCGTTCCGTTCACTCACGCCGCATTCAACGCCAGTCCGGGCCATCCGGTGCTGATCGACCGGTTCCTCGAAAATGCCATCGAAATTGACGTGGATCTGGTCTGCGACGGCAAAGACGTTTACGTCGGCGGCGTCATGCAGCACGTTGAAGCGGCCGGTATTCATTCCGGCGACAGTGCCTGCTCGATCCCGCCCTACTCGCTTGATCCAAAGACCGTCCTCGAAATCGAGGCGGCCTGCACCCGCATGGCGCTCGAACTGAATGTTAAAGGACTGATGAACGCGCAGATGGCTGTTAAAGGCAGCGACATCTACGTCATCGAAGTCAATCCGCGCGCCTCGCGCACCGTGCCGTATGTTTCGAAAGCCACCGGCGTGCCGTTGGCAAAAATAGCCACCGAAATCGCCGTCGGCAAAACGCTCAAAGAACTCGGTCTCGTCGGCTTCCGCCCGAAACTGAGCTGGTACGCCGTCAAAGAAGCGGTGTTCCCGTTCAACCGCTTCGCAGGCGTCGACCCGATCCTCGGCCCGGAAATGAAATCCACCGGCGAAGTGATGGGCATCGATAAAACATTTGAAATGGCCTACTGGAAGTCGCAGATCGCCGCCGGACAAATGATTCCGACCGAAGGTTGCGTATTCCTCAGCGCCACCGACCGCGATAAAGGCTGGATGGTGGAAATCGGAAAAGCCCTCGTCGGCCTCGGCTTCACGCTGACCGCCACCGAAGGAACCGGTAAGGCATTGCACGACGCCGGACTAAGCGTCACCGAAACCTGCAAACTCGCCAGCGGACAGCACCCGAACATCATCGACTTTATGCAGGACGGAAAAATCGCCATGGTCATCAACACGCCTAGCGGACCAGTTTCACGCATGGACGAAATCAAAATCCGTTCCGAGTGTATTCTGAGGAACATTCCGATCGTCACCACAGAGTCCGGCGCCCGCGCCACGCTCGGCGCGATCAAAGCGATTGACGGCAAAGACTGGACTGTAAAACCGATTCAGGATTATCACGCGTAACTGTTTCAAGGTTGGGAAGTTCATTTGACCAGCCTCGTCTTGCCCGCTAGGATGCGCGGCAAAACAAAGGGAGTTTCTAAATGAATAAATATCTCTTGATGCTCGCATTACTACTGCCTCTTGCCGCCAAAACCGAGCCGTTCACTTTCCAGCTACCAGAAGAATATTCGGTTCCTGCTGGTGTGCAGAACATTATTAACGCCGATTCCGGCTCCATATTCGGCGTAAAACCGTTCAGCACCGTCCCTGAAGTTGTTGCCATATTAGGAAAACCGTCAGGAGCTATACGGATTGACGAATTCAGGACTGGTCTGATTTACGGAAGATCCTGCATGTTTGTTTTCCGGAAAGGAAGGTTTCAACAATTCTGCAAATCTGACTCTCTGATCTCGCCGAGTATTTCTCTTAAGCTGGAGGAGCATCCTCTTTTCGACCGTTCCAATTGGGTGTTGACAGCCAACGGGAAGGAAATAAACAACCGGATGAAATACGAAGAAATCGTTCCGGATTCAACAACTCCGGGACGTCCACACACAATAAGTGCTGACAATTTTTCGATTGAGCTGAACTTTTCCAGTCGCTCCACTTCACCATCCGGGCCCAGAATGTATACTCTGTACACAGTAGATATTAAGTTTAACGAACCGCTGGCTCCGGTTAAATAACCCGGACTTCAGTCGCTAGAAAACCCCGCTCAGCTGAGCGGGGTTTTTGTTTCCCCAAAAATATTCCAGACATTGGAAAGGTGCTTTGTTAGCGTGTGCGGACTATGGCAGAGAAAAGCACACCTATGATGGATCAGTACCGGCGCATCCGCCGCGAACTGCCAGAAAATACCCTGCTCTTTTTCCGTCTCGGTGATTTCTACGAAATGTTCATGGAGGACGCCAAGGAGGCGGCGCGCATTCTCGACATTACACTGACCAAGCGTCACGACATTCCAATGTGCGGAATTCCTTACCATGCCGCCGATGGTTATCTGGCTCAGCTGATCGACGCAGGAAAGAAAGTCGCCATCTGTGAACAAGTCGAGGATCCGTCCGCAGCCAAAGGCATCGTGAAACGTGCGGTGACTCGCATCGTAACGCCCGGCACCATTCTCGACGAAGGTACGCTCGACCGCACGAAGAACAATTATCTCGCGGGTCTCATTCGTGACGGCAACCGTTTCGGACTCGCCATGCTTGACCTTTCAACCGGCGCGTTCTGGATTGAAGAGTCGGCCAGCACCGGCGCGCTCACCGGCAATCTGGCGCGCTACGCACCGCAGGAATGCATTGTCGCTGAAGCCGCAACGGACGATCCGGAAATTCTGGCGGTCGTAGGCCGGACGCTGAAAACCGTCGGCGAGGACTGGACGTTTGAGTCCGCCAGCGCCGAAGACGTTTTGCTGCGCCACTTCAAGGTGCATTCGCTAAAAGGCTTCGGCTGCGAAAACTCGCCGCTCGGACTGCGTGCGGCGGGTGCGGTGCTTTACTATGTGAATACTGGACTGCGCCGTAATCTCGCGCACGTCCGGCGCATTCAGGTTAAAAATCCGGACGACTATCTCCTGCTCGATGAAACGACCGTGATGAACCTAGAACTGGTCGCGCCGCTCAATCCGGCACGGCAAGGGCCGAAATCCACTCTGCTTTCCGTTCTCGATACCACGCGCACAGCGATGGGCGCGCGGATGCTGCGCGACTGGATTGTCCGCCCTCTCCGCGATCTTTCGTCCATCAACGCGCGACTCGACGCCGTCGAGGCATTTACCTCAAACCGAACGTTACTGGCCGAAGTGCGCGAGTTGCTCGGCGAAATGCGCGACCTCGAACGGATTATGTCGCGGCTCGGCTCCGGCGGCGGCAACGCCCGTGACCTGCGCGCCGTTGGCGAATCGCTCGATCAGCTGCCAAAGCTCAAAGAACTGCTGACGGCGAACGGAAGTTTCCAATCTCTGGAAGCATCGCTTACCGAACTTCCCGGCATTGGAAAAATGATCGACGAGGCGATCGACGACGAACCGTCGGTTTCGACTAAAGACGGAGGAATGATCCGGCGCGGCTTTTCAGCGGAGCTGGACGAACTGCGCGACGCAGCCGGTAAAGGCAAACAGTGGCTGGCGGAGTTTCAGTCGTCGGAACAGGAGCGCACCGGCATCAAGTCGCTCAAGGTGCGCTTTAATCAGGTGTTCGGTTATTTCATTGAGATCACTAACAGCAATCTTTCGATGGTGCCGGAAACCTATACCCGCAAGCAGACGATGACGAATGCTGAGCGGTTTATTACGCCGGAGCTGAAAGAGTACGAAAATAAAATCCTCGGCGCACAAGAGCGGGCCGTCGCACTGGAGTTCGAACTATTCACTCAGCTCCGCGATGAAATCGTTAAACACATTGACGAAATTCAGCGCAATGCACGCGCCGTCGCCGAAGCCGACGTGCTGGCGTCGTTCGCCGAAAACGCACTGACCCGCCGCTACGTCCGGCCGGCGATGAGCAACGGCGATGAACTCGTCATCCGCGACGGCCGCCACGCGGTGGTCGAACAGATGCCCGACGCCGAGCGGTTTGTACCGAACGATACAACGCTCAACTGCGGCGACCACCAGCTGATTGTAATTACCGGCCCGAATATGGCAGGCAAATCGACCTACATCAGGCAGGTTGCGCTGATTACAATCATGGCGCACATCGGCTCATTCGTTCCGGCAAGCGAAGCAGATATCGGGCTGGTGGATCGCGTCTTCACCCGAGTGGGTGCCAGCGATGATCTGGCTCGAGGCCGAAGCACCTTCATGGTGGAAATGCAGGAAACGGCGAATATTCTGAATAACGCGACGCCGAAGAGCCTGATCGTGCTCGACGAGATCGGCCGCGGCACCAGCACCTTCGACGGCATCAGTATTGCTTGGTCGGTGGCGGAATTTCTCTGCACCAATCCGGCGGTGCGCGCTAAGACGCTATTTGCGACGCACTACCATGAACTGACTGACCTGAGTCTGACGATGCCGGGCGTACAGAATGCCAATGTGCTGGTAAAGGAACGTGGCGATCAGATCACTTTCCTGCGCAAGATTGTTCCCGGCGCTGCGGATAAGAGTTACGGCATTCACGTCGCACGGCTGGCCGGACTGCCCGCGTCGGTACTCGAACGGGCCAACGAAATCCTGCATAACCTTGAAGAAGGCGAGTTCGAAGCCGAAGGCGCGCCAAAACTGGCTCAACACCGCACGCGGCGCAAAAGGGACTCCGATTCGCAGATGAACCTCTTCTAAACGTCAGGGTTCACGGGTTTCCTGCTTGTAAAAAAAGCTTGTGCCACTAAAATCCGGCTCATTGTTTCAAACAGGGAGTCTTTGCTTTATGAGTAATAAAAAGTCGCTCGGCCTTGTTATTGTTATTCTCGGGTTCACCCTTCTTGCTCTCACCGGCGTACGCACCATTAGTAGTCCGGGTATCTTCACCCATATCGCACTGGGACAGGCAAGCAACGTTGGCATCGACCCGCTCTCCTACACGATGACTGGTCAAAAGTGGATTAACATGAATCCTCTTTATAACAGCATGGTTTATCTTTTCTGGAAACTGGGCGGTGCCGGACTTGTTACACTGGTTCATGTTTTTGCCGTTCTGGCCGCATTCCTGCTGATGTCCCGCTTCAGTAAGGATTGGGGCGGCCCGCTAAGCCGGGGGCTGGCGCTGCTACTTTGCGCACGACTGATGCTCCCCGTATTCAATCCCGGCCCAAGTGCGTTTTTTATGCTTTTCACCGCACTGTTCCTGACGCTGCTTTACCGCCTTAAAAACTTCAACCTGCTGGCCGTTATTCTGCTGGTTCTGCAGGTTCTCTGGACCAACATGCACCCGTCGTTCCTCTTCGGCCCAGCACTGATTTTATTCTTCGCTATCGAAAACTGGCAGGAAACCCGCACAGCCTCGCGCACCACCATGGTGACGCCGCTGACCACCAAACTCTTTGCGCTCTCTGCAATTGCGCTACTGGTGACGCTGATCAACCCGAACATGATCAACCTGCACCGCCATGTTTTTGCCAACTGGATTCTGCTGACCGGCACGGAAGAGCTGGAGTGGATTTCACTCTTTAGCAACAGCTTTCCTCAGGGCTTTATCAGCAGTCTGACCGTTTTTGCACTGATTCTCGGTGCCGGAGGATTGATCACTTTGCAGAAACGGCTGCCGTCGATGATCACCACGCTGGCGTTGATCGGCGCGTTCCTGACCGTGCGCTCGATCGGATCCTTACACCTGTTTGCCTTCCTTGCATTTCCCTTCATGGTACTGAGCTTTAATGCCGTCAGTGAATATCTCGTCCGCACACTGACCGCCGTCTTTAAAACCAGCGAGACCATGCTCCATGGTATGCTTTCACTCATTGCGCTGGTTCTGATACTCGTTTCGATGGGCTCGCTGATTACCAACCGCGCTTATACCAGTATCGGCAGCGCTTCACGCTTCGGGCTGGGTGTCGAAGAAGGATCTTTCCCTGTTGCCGCATCCGGCATCCTGTCGCGCAAAGATTTCCCGAAAAATATCATGAATATTGCACACGACGGCGGTTACCTCGCCCTGCAGGACCCGTCGCGTAAAATTTTCTGCGACACACGCACGTCGTTTTACGGAACCGAATTCTACAGAATGCTCAACAGTGCATTGCTCGGTCAGGCCGGCGCGTGGAGAACCATTCTGTCGCAGTGGAATCCGCATGCGGTTGTTCTCAACGGTTGCTGGCCGGACGCCGGAGCACTGGCCAACCGTTTAATTGCCTCCAAAGCATGGAAACTGGTTTATTTTGACGGGTCAACCGTCATTCTGGTGCGCGACATTCCGGAATACGCGACGCTTATCAACGATCCGGCTATTCAGAAATACGGCGTAAAGGTTCTTGAAATAGCCCAGCGCGACTATCTGGAGAAAAGCAAAGGATTCGTCAAAGCAGGCAACCCGTCACGGCTGATCGGTGCAGGCGGTGTTTATCTGGCCCTTAACCGTCCACAGCAGGCTGAAGACATTTACACTATTCTCGTTAACAACAGTCCAAGCATGGCCGGAGCCCTTCTCAATCTCGGCCAGAGCCTTATCCTGCAGAAACAGATATCAAAAGGTCTCGAGTACATGGAGAAAGCCGCAAAGATTACTCCGCGAAGCGGCCGAGTCTGGATGGGCCTTTTTCAGGCATACCGCCTGAAAGGTGATGAAACCAAAGCGCGCGAAGCGGCTGACCAGCTCAATAAGTTCTTCCGGGCTGAAAAAGCGACCGTAGAGCAACAGGAAGTCACGTCACAGAAAAAAGCCGCCGACAAACCGGCGCAGAAATCCGAACTCAACGTAGAGATGCCGGCCGAACTGAAGTAACCTGAATTTATCACTCTGAAACCGTCTCCTGCCGAAAGACTGGAGGCGGTTTTTTACTGACTACAGGACACAGCCCGTCTTTCCCTGAGCAGCTTTAGCGGGAATCCGACCTTTGTCCGGTTGACTGGCGTACGATTAACTCACCCTTAAGCGCAATACGTCGAGGTGAGCAGCCTGGATTCTTGAGCCGTTCCAGCATGGTAGCCGCCGCCGTCAGACCGATTTCAAAACATGGCTGATGATAGGTAGTAAGCGGGACGCTGAGCAGCGCCGCATACCGCACGTCATCAAAGGCGGCAACCTGCATTTGCTCCGGGATGGCAGTCCCTTTATCGAGAAGACTGTGCATCAGAGCCGCAGCGGTGGCATCATTCGCACAAATGAGCGCATCCGGTTTTATTTGCCGGATCATGTCTACTACAGCCCCCGGGTCGGATATCCCAGCTTCCAGCACCCTGAGATTATCCGGCGGAAGTCCCGACTGAAGCAACGCTTCACGGCAACCCATTATGCGCAGCTTAACGGTTGTGGCGGGAATCGGGCGGGTAATAAAAAGCAGTGTTTTGCAACCGTTTTCGATCAGGTGCCGGGCTATTACAAATCCGGCCTGAATATTATCGATGCCTACCAAATCATGCGGGGTCTGCTGCGGCCAGGGAAGAACATCTCTGTCCAGTAAAACGGTTTGAATATGCGCTTCATTGAGTTGTTCTAAAATCCTCGCATTTACATTATCCGCGTCATCAACGTGTTCAACCGGTGTAAAAAAAACGCCATCCATCTTCTGTTCGATACAGGTGCGACACAAACGGAATGCGGCATCTTTTCGATCGGCATAGCCGGATGCCGCGGTCCAATTGAATTTCACATCTTCACGGTCAAAAAACTCGGCGATTTTAGAACAGATAGGTTCAAAAATTTCTGTTTCTCCGAGGCCTGGGATTACCAGCCCGATGTTCCAATGGAAATTGCGTGGAGACTTTTTAACAAACGTTCCGTATCCGGCTTTGCGCCCGATCAACCCTTCTTCAACCAGCAAGGAAAGAGCGCGGGCAACAGTCGGCCTAGACACACAAAACTCAGATGCAATCTGCATGTCTGTCGGCAACAGCTGGCCAGTACGGTAGTCGCCGCGTTGAAGCTGTTTAAACAGCTGATCATAAATTTTTTTGTACGAATTTTTTTTCATCATAAGCCTTCGTGAAAATGTAATACAAATGTAATGTGTACTTACATATGATGCTTTATTTATTAAAAATATATAAAAAAATCATATTTTAAATGTAATCTAATTGTAAATTACGACCCTGCAACAGGCGGTAAAATTGCTTTACGAATAGGCGTCAAAAAGTAAACTTCCACCGCTTTCTGAGAGTTTTATAGGAGTCTTCTATGTCGCTTCAGGTGGTCGGAATCGGGGAGATTGTATGGGATATTTTCCCGTCGCATCGTCGGCTTGGCGGAGCGCCGTATAACTACACGTTCCATTGCGCCCAAATGTCCGCCCAAGCCACGATTGTAAGCAGTATCGGTACAGACGATTTGGGTCATGAAATTAAAACCGCCGCAGTCCGTGCAAGGATAGAAACCACCTGTCTGCAGGAAAGCACTCTCTATCCGACAGGAAGTGTGAAAGTCACACTGCACTCCGGAAAACCGGAATATGAAATCTGTCTATCCGCAGCCTGGGATTATCTCACATACAATTCCGAACTTTCACATCTGGCATTAAAAACTGATGCGGTTTGCTTCGGGACGCTGGGGCAGCGAAGTGAAATATCCCGGAAAACAATTCAGGCGTTTGTAGCCGCCTGTCCGGAGTCCGCTCTGAAAATTTTTGATATCAATCTGCGGCAACATTTCTTCTCTAAGGAATTAATTGAAGACTCTCTCCGTCTGGCAAATATACTCAAGATAAGCGACGAAGAGCTGGTCGTCTTAGAACCTATGTTCGGATTGTCCGGAGCCCCGAAAGATCAGTTAAAGCAATTAATGACGCACTTTGACCTTCGCCTGATTGCATATACACGAGGGGATGACGGCAGCCTTTTGATCACGGAAAATGAAATAGCGGAGCATAACGGATTGCACGGCGAAGTTGCGGATACGGTTGGCGCCGGAGATTCTTTTACGGCCGCACTGAGCATGGGACTTCTCCGAAAATGGCCGCTGGAACAGATTAGTGAATACGCCAACCGCATCGCCTCTTTTGTTTGTTCACAAAAAGGTGCCACACCGGCACTGCCAAAGGAAATAATCAAAGGAGCGGTCTATGCATAGCAGTAAAAAGCTGTTTTTCTGGGCACTGACATCGGCGATGGCGGGGTTTCTTTTCGGATTCGACACCGTAGTCATCTCAGGGGCTGAAAAAACAATTCAGGCTCTTTGGAGTTTGAGTCCGGCGATACACGGTCTGGCGATGAGCGCTGCATTGTGGGGTACAGTACTGGGCTCGCTGGTCGGGAGCTGGCCTGCCGATAAGTTTGGCCGGAAGAGAACTCTGCTTTGCATCGGTACGCTATTCCTCATTGGATCGCTGTGGTCGGCATGTGCCACCGGGGTCTGCTCATTCATGATTGCGCGCTTTCTTGGCGGCATTGCCATCGGAGTCGCCACAGTGGCTGCTCCACTTTATATTGCAGAGATTGCGCCGCCGGAGCGTCGCGGCCGTCTTGCGGGTATGTTCCAGTTTAATATTGTTTTTGGTATACTCGTCGCCTTTTTGTCAAACGCGCTTCTCAGCGGAATTGGTGAGAACGCATGGCGCTGGATGCTCGGCGTTATGGCGATACCTTCTATGCTCTACACGGCGTCCTGCTTCATTATTCCTGAGAGTCCGCGCTGGCTGATCGCACGCAAAGGGGACTATGCCGAAGGATCCCGTATTCTTCGGCTCATATCGCCGGAGGCTTCCGTCGCCGAGATCGCGGCGAAAGTGACAGAAATCGCAGATGTCTCTAACGAAAAAACAAGCGACGGAAATTTCTGGAGCATGCGGTTGAAAACACCGATTCTGCTGGCCTTTCTGGTCGCTTTCTTCAATCAGCTCTCCGGCATTAATGCCATTCTTTACTTTGCACCCCGGATTTTCGAATGGACCGGGCTGGCAAAAAGCGCAGCGCTTTTACAGTCGGTCGGCATCGGCATAATCAATTTAATTTTCACCTACGTCGGACTCTGGTTGATTGACAGAGTCGGTCGCCGCACCCTGCTCTACATCGGCTCTTTCGGCTACATTGCGTCGCTGGGCACTTGCGCCTGGGCTTTCAGCACCGGGAATTTTAAAATTGTGCCGGTGTGCATCTTCGCCTTTATCGCAGCACACGCAATCGGCCAAGGCACAGTGATCTGGGTGTTAATCAGCGAAATATTCCCGAACCGGAATCGCGCCGCCGGACAGTCGTTGGGTAGCTTCACGCACTGGTTTTTTGCCGCATTGTTAACGCTAGTCTTCCCCCGAATGGCGGAAGCTTTTACTCCGGCGGTCATTTTTGCATTCTTCTGCTTCATGATGTGCCTACAGCTGGTTTGGGTTAAATGTATGGTGCCTGAAACAAAAGGTATTCCGTTGGAAGAAATGCAGAAAAAACTGGGAATCAAATAAAAAGGAGAAGCCCATGATTAAAAAAATAAAACGCCAAGTATGGGTACGTAAGACAAGCGCGCTGTTCGCCGGAGTTTTCTTTATGCTTACCTCTGCATACGCTTTCAGCGTATCCATTTCCGGCAATATTCCGACAGAACCGCTGTTTAACAACAGCGATTTTGAATGCGGAGATTTGCAAAACTGGACGGCCAGCGGAAACGCTTTTTTGGTGCAGCCGACCAAGGGCGACAACAGCGCCCTACGAAACAGACCGGCCGGTCCGCAAGGGACGTACTGGATCGGGACTTTCGAGCGCTATAATGGAATAATAGGTAATCCGGGTGATCTGCAAGCAGACACAAAAACCGGCACGCTAACATCCATCGACTTCCCTATTAGCAAAAACTATATCAATTTTATGATCGGAGGCGGCCTAAAGCCGGGTCTTTGCACCGTCGAAATCTGGGTCGACGGGCAGTTGTTTTCTTCTGACACCGGCGCAGATGCGGAAACCCTAGCGCTCAGCTCCGTCGATGTACGCTCCTGCATAGGAAAAACCGCGCGGATTATTATACGAGACGAAGTCACTACCGGATGGGGACATATCAATGCCGACTGGTTTACCGCATCTGACGCTCCGTTGCAGACCTCATTTCGCTTTAAGAAAGAACTGCAGGTGAATAAAAAATACCTGCTGGTTCCGGTAAAGTCAGATACGGCATCCACAAAAACCGGGCAGATTTTTCAACTGTTGAAAAACGGCAAACTACTCCGGGAGTTCCGCGTGGTTATGCCAGAAAACGGCGCTCCGGCTAGCTGGACGGCCTTTTACCCTGTCGATATGTTTGCGGGGGAAACGGTAACAGTCGAAAGCAAGACGAGAATTCCCACGAAATATCTGGAAGCTGCTAATGCCATCGCGTTAAGCGATGAAATTCCCGAAAATGCCAGTGATTACAGCCTGCCCTATCGGGATCAATTTCACTTTTCCCAGCGCAGAGGCTGGAATAATGACATGAACGGGCTTGTGTACAACAGCGGCGTCTATCACCTCTATTACCAGTATAATCCGTTTAATATTGGCTGGGACAATATGCATTGGGGACATGCCTCCAGCACTGACTTGGTTCACTGGGTCGAGCAGGACATCGCTCTCTATCAGAACGGCATGGGTGATATGATGTTTTCTGGCGGTGGGTTCATGGATGTACAGAACACTTCCGGCGTCAGCAGCAATGGAATCATCCCTCAGTTTGCCGCCTTCACCAGCACCGGACGGGGAGAGTGTCTGGCGTATAGTTTGAATGGCGGAACAACCTTCACAGAAATTCCGGAAAATCCCGTTGTTAAACATACCGGCCGCGATCCGAAGGTCATCTGGCATCAGCCGACTCAAAAATGGATTATGGCCGTTTACGACAAAACATCCACTGTTCTCGACCCGCAGCCGCTGCCAGGAACCGCGGCCGCCTACAGCAACAACAGCGTGGCGTTTTATTCCTCAACCAATCTACGGGCATGGAAATTCGAAAGCCGGTTTATACATCCCGACCGGGTAGCCATACACGAATGCCCTGAACTGTTCGAAATTCCGGTGGAAGGAAGGCCGGAAGAAACACGCTACATTCTGTACGGTGTGGAAAACCGTTACTTCATTGGCTGGTTTGACGGAACAAATTTCACGGCGGAGGCCGGTCCATTTGCAGGAGAGACCGGAAAAGCCAGAGCAGCGCAAATATTCAGCGATGCCCCCGGAAACCGGAAAATTCAGATGGCCTGGGTGATGTCCGGTATTTATCTGCAGCGCTGGCCAAACCAGCGTTATTCACAGGGATGTCTGATACCGAAAGAAGTTACACTGCGCGAAACGCCTGACGGTCTGCGCCTTTTTTTCTATCCGGTCACAGAAATCAACAAGTTGCGGGGAGAACAGCTGGTCGCACAGGACAACCTGACGGTCGGCGATGCCGATCAGATTTTCAAAACCTGTTCGGGCAAACTGCTGGATGTAATTATGGAGTATGAATTGGAAGCCGGCGCAAAAATCACCCTGACGCTTAACGGCCAGATTGTTTCTTCCAACGGAAGCGGATCTATGCGCGTACTTTCGGATCGGACGATTACCGAAGCGTTCATCAATAACGGACAGCAGGCGATCAGCTTCCGTCGGCCGGAAAGCACCTTCGATGCTACGGCCAGCGGAATAACGATGACTGGTTCCGGAACGATCACCAGCCTGACCATCTATGAAATGAAGTCAATCTGGCCATAAAGCGGTAAGACGGCCTTACCGCGTCGGATTGCAGATAGCCACCACCACGGCCTGTTCCTTGGAAGTCGGGCGGTGGTTTTCGAAAAGGTAGGAATAGGCAAACAACGCATAGCCTCGGCAACCCGCCTTGCGTACTGCGGCAATCTGTCGGCGAATTTCGGTCGGACTGGCTTTGCAATCGATCCCCACCACCAGTTTCTCGGCGGTCGCGCCGCGCCCTAACGACTTGCGGATTTTATTAAGCCGTTCGTCAAAAAGCGGCGCGTTATAATTCATCGGCACCAGCCAATCCACATACTGCTCTTTCGCCCAGCGCTGACCGTCCTGAAAAGCACTGCCGTATCCCTTGTCAAAGTCCGCAAGCACACTGGACGAAACGATGCATTGCGGGCCGCGCTGCGCCTTAAAGGTTTTATTCAATGCAGAGACCACCTGTGACACCGCGTCGCGGCGGAAAGCCCCCCAGTTACCACTGTAGTTCTGCCGCACCTGTTCCGTGGAATAGCGGTCATAGGAAAAATCCGATCGTTTCGCGATCTCTGCCGTAGAAGCTTTCGGATAAAGCTGGGGTGCCACATCCTTGTAGTCGTATGGGAAGCGGATGTAGTCGAGGTGCAACCCCGCAATATCGTAACGCGATAGCTCGGCGGCCAGTTGCGTCAGATGCTGGCGGACTTCCGGCAACGCCGGATTCAGAAAAGAATACCAACCGCTGGTCGGGTGCATACGCTGACCCAGCGAATCGACCATGAACCACTCCGGATGCGCCGTCCAGTTTTGCCCGGCAGAGCGCGGCGGTTCCTGAAGACCCCGCCAGCCCGGAAGCACATTCATATAGGCGTGAAGACGAATTCCGTGTTTCTTTGCGCTGTCGGCGGCCGTCCGAAGCGGATCCCACCCCGGGTTCCGTCCGGTAGTGGAAGCGTTTTCGCCAGTCAGTTCGAACGCCCACGGTTCAGTGCGGCTTGGATAAAAGACTGTGCCGTTGCCGCGAATCTGAAAAAAGATGTCGGTAAAGCCCGCACGAACACAATTGGCAACAACTGCTTCCACATCAGCGGGCTTTTTGTAGTCAAAACGGGTCACCCAGATAGCCCGAACCTCCGGCAGATGCGCCGGTGCAGCTCCGGTCAGAAGCAGGGAAAAGAGCGTCAGGAGCACGATTGAGATTTTTTTCATGCGGCAGAGCATAGTTGATTTGTACGATGTTTGGAAAAAAAACTGTACTGTTTTTCCAAACACTGGAGAATATGGGCCGGCTTTTCAAAACACTGGAAAACGGAGATAACAAATGATGAACGTACTGCTTTCACCTCTATTGCTGGCCAACATCGGTCTGGCGTTCCGCCAAAGCGAGCTGAACGGAAAAGTGATTGTGATTATACTGGTTTTTATTTCAATAGGCGCCTGGACGGTGATGCTTACAAAATTCACCCAGTTGCGCGCAGCCCGGCTGGCGAGCAACCGTTTTGTAAAAAATTTCCGTGAACAGGCCCGCGCGACCAATCTGTTTGTAAAAAAACAGCACATGCCTGACACTCCGCTTGATGCGATCTATACGGCAGGATGCAAGGCGCTGATTGATCAACTGATCCTGATCGGCGTTGATCGCGATGAAATTCTTATGGGGAACGTCTATCCTCAAGGGCAAAGACGGCTTGATACACATCAGATGGATGTCATCCGCGATGCGGCGGATTGTGCGCTGGCCGACAAGGCGCTTGAACTGGAAAGCCTTATGGGTCTGTTGGGGACCGCTGTCAGTGTCGGTCCTTTCCTCGGCCTGCTGGGAACCGTCTGGGGCGTAATGGGAACGTTCAGCGGAATGGCAACTGCCGGATCCGCCACGCTTTCCGCCGTGGCGCCCGGCATTTCGGGCGCGCTGCTGTGTACCGTAGCCGGACTGCTGGTGGCTCTACCCGCAACAATCGGATACAGCCTGCTGGCAACCCGCATCCGCTATCTCTCGGTGCAAATGGATAATTTTGCGCAGGAATTTACGGGACGTGTTCAGCAGGAGTTCATGCTGGATTACTCTAAATAAAGGAGTTGCGCGTGAGAAGGAGAAGAAGAAAAACCAGTCTGGTCGCGCTCCGCGAAAGCAACGAGATCAACATCACTTCCTTGATGGATATCATTGTTCTCCTGCTGTTCGTTTTCATCATCACCATGCCCATCATCGAGCAGAGTCTCTCGGTCGACCTGCCGAAGGGCAAGGCTGGAGCGATGGATTTAAGCAAAAAACACCACACCATTGAGATCTCTCTGAAAAACGGATTAACGCTGGATGGCTCGGCGATTTCTGTGCAGCGGCTGGAAGAAAAAATGAAGACGATCAGTGCGGCTGAACCAAAGGTCACCGTTTATGTGCGGGCTGATGAAAAGATTGATTACGGCCAGGTTGTGGAAGTTATCCAGGTTTTGAAAAGCGCCAAGATCGAAACCATGGGCCTGGTGACGCAGGCTGAATAAACGCCGCATTAAACCCGTGAAAAATTCCCTGGCAAAAAGAGTGTTTGGACAGGTTTCCATCGCACATGGACTAATCATTCTGCTGGCCATTTTTTTGTCGACCTTCCGCGGTTGCACTCCGAAGCCGAAGAGCATCGATTTTTTTGACCTTACCGGAGGTCCGGCTCCAGCCCCGGCACCAACTTCCGACACAGAATCGGATCCTGAACCGGAAATAAAATCGGCGGAACCAAAACAGAAACCAGAACCCAAGCTCGAACCGAAGCCAGAAAAAAAACCGATTCCCAAGCCGGTTTCCACCAATAAACCACCTGAGACGGTTAAGACCAACGCTCCGCCGAAAAAGGTGGAAAACAAAAAACCAGCTGTTACCAATACACCGCCCAAAAAAGCTGAGACCAACGCCCCCGCTAAACCGAAAACAGACGAGGAAAAACTGGCCGCCATACGGCAAGGCGGCAAGCGTGTGCCCAATCCGAATTCAAAGCCCAGCGCTCCGACACGCTCACAACCCGACTTCAGCGGACTCAGGAGTGCGCTTAACAGCGCGGCTACCGGTTCCGGCTCAGGACGCGGAGGATCAAGCTCCGGTTCGGGTTCCGGCGGCGGAATGTACAGTCCGTTTGCAGGCTACTACGACAGCGTCAAACAGCAAATGTACGCCGTCTGGCAGCAACCCGCTGGGGCACCGGTTGGACTGACTGCAACCGCAACGGTCCGGATTGAGCGCACCGGAACAGTCTCTTTGAAATCCATCACCAGCCGTTCCGGTAATACACAGTTTGATCAGTCGGTTCAAAACGCGCTCAATGCCACTATCCGGTTACCAATACCACCCGCAGACCTGCCCGATCTTAACATCGCGATTATGTTCGAACTCTCCGATTAAACTTCCCCAAACCAATGCCATTTTGCTATCATACGCAGATGAAAATGAGTTGTTTATTCGTATTTGCGGCCTTGTCACTGTCGGCGACGGCGTCCCAACTTCCTTTTTCGGATACGTTTGATGCATTAAGTCCTGGATCTATTGGTGCCCAGAACGGATGGACCAATCTGTCGGGAACAACTGTGGTTCAGTCGAATGTGTTCGCAAGCGGTTCACAGGCACTGGAAATTCAGTCCGGCACCGTCACTCATGCGATTTCAAGCGGCGGGACTTCCGTCTGGGCCAGCTTCCAAGCTCTCATAACCGCCACTCCGGACGCAGACCCGGTTGTAACCAACGCCAACACCAGTGTCGCGTTCTTTATCAACACCAATTTAAATGTAGTGGTCTACAGCAATCAGACCCCCGTCCGGCTGGATGTTACCGTACAGACTAATACTTGGACCCGTTTTGATGTTTTCTGCGATTACAGCACACTGAAATGGATACTTAGCGTCAACGGTACAAATGTCGCCGAAAACCTAAGCCTTTACTCAGCCAGTTCACAGATTGAGTCGCTACTGATTGCCAATGAATCTCTTGATTCGGCTTATTTCGATGAACTGGCCGTGCTTGATACCGAGCCGACAGGAGTAATTACTGATACGGACAAAGACGGAATTCCTGACTGGTGGGAACAGTGCTACTTTGGCGGCGTTACCAACGCCATGCCAAATCAAACTGCGACAAACGGACTGACTTATCTGCAAACATATCTCGCGGGGCTTAACCCCGGAAACGCAAACGACACCTTATTCCTGACCAAAACATCCGGACGTAAATTCAATTGGTCCCGTAAACCAGACCGCCAATACGACGTCTATTGGTCTTCCAATCTCACTGCAGGCTTTACCTATATTCAGACCGTTGCAGGAAGTGAGTTTGAAGATACAGCAACAAACCGTACTCAAATATCTTCCGGATTCTATCAAATCCGCGTTCGCAGATAAGGCAAATCTGTTTTCCGGAAAAATCAACTTTCTTCCTCCGGGGCATTGAGCTAAGGATAGACACTATGAAAAAGTGTTTATTCCTTTATCTCTGCGTGATCTTCATTGCATCGTCAGTCTCGGCTCAGGTGCGCGTTGTAAAATCCACCGATCGAAAGATCACCATTGATCTTTCCAACCTGCGCACAGCCGGGGACCCTGTCTCACAAACATTTTTAAAAACCTTGGAAAAAGATCTGCGCCTCTCCGGCTGGCTTGACCCGGTGCGCGGCGGCGGCGAAATCAGGGTAAACGGAACCGCATCTCCATCCGGCAGTGATCTGAAGGCTGGCTGCCAAGTCGTGCGACTGAACGATCAGTCCACACTGCTTTCCAAAAGTTACAGCGGGCAGTCCAGAGAAGTTGCCCACCGTATGGCCGACGACATTGTTGAAGCGGTTACCGGACATAAGGGTATCGCTTCCATGAGAATTGTGCTGGTCGGTAATCGTACCGGCAAAAAAGAACTTTACCTCTGTGACGGTGACGGCGGTGGCGCACGGCAGCTTACGGGCGAGGGTCATATCGCCATCGGCCCGAACTGGGGTCCGGACGGAAACAGCATCGTCTACACCTCCTACATGCGGGATTTCCCTGATATTTGCCGAATCGACCTAAGCCGTAATCAGCGGACAACGCTGGCAAGTTACGGAGGTCTGAATACGGGTGCAGCGATTTCTCCCGACGGTAAAGATTTGGCATTAATTCTTTCCAAAGACGGTAACCCGGAGCTTTACATCAAAAACATTCGTAGTGGAAAACTGACCCGCCTAACCAATTCCCCGCGCGCCGCCGAAGCGAGCCCGGACTGGTCTCCGGATGGTAGCCAACTGGTGTATGCCTCCGACCAGAGCGGGACAGGCAGACCTCAGCTCTACATCATCTCCCGCGAGGGCGGCACCCCAAAACGCATCAGCAGCCGCGGAACCGAAAACGTCGCCCCCGACTGGGGCCCTAACGGCCTGATCGCCTGCGCCAGCCGTCTGGGCGGGCAATATGTAATCGCCATCATTCAGCCGTCTAACGGCCAAATGGTTTATTTGACCAGCGACGGAGCTGATTACGAAGACCCTTCATGGGCACCGGACGGGCGGCACATCGTTGCAGCCCGTTCTGTTAATCACCAATCGGCCCTCTACCTCCTTGACACAGTTAGCGACCGTCCGGTAGCTTTACTTCAAGGTAGCGGAAGCTGGTATTCGCCCGCTTGTTCGCCGTAGGTAGGAAAAAGTTAAAAGTGAGGGTTTGTTGTCATGAAGAAAAGTGCTTCTTTTGTTGTGGGTATGTGTGTGTTACTGGCTGTTTCATCCCTCACCGGTTGCAAAAGCCTGAAGAAGAACCCTGCTGGAGTTTCCGGCTCAGATGGTCTTTACGGTAGCGATGGTGCCAACGGTTCCTTTGCTATGGGCAACCGTTTTACGGGTGGCACTGAACATCCCGGCGTGTTTGCTCCGATTTATTTCGATTACGACAGCTCTCAGGTGGCTGATAGCGAACGTTCTAAAATCGACACTGTTGCACAGGATCTCAAACAAAACGACGCTCATGCGGTGATTATCGAAGGTAACTGTGACGAACGCGGCAGCAATGAGTATAACCTTACTTTGGGCGAACGCCGTGCACAGGCCATCCGCGCTTATCTTGCCGGCCTCGGCATTGGCGCCGACCGTATCCAGACCAAGAGCTATGGCGAAGAGAAGCCAGCTAATGCGGGACACGACGAAGCAGCCTGGGCTGCCAACCGTCGCGGCGAGTTCGTGCTCTATTACTAGCACGCATCGCGCTTCCCCGATGAAGCGACCTTTACATGCTGATTTCCATCCTACAGCTTTCACCGGTAGCACAGCTGCCCTTGGCGCAAGCCGGGCAGCTGTTGCTTGTGGTGGGTATTTCATTTGCGGTCATCACCCTGATCAGCAGCACCTACCGCTTCCATCGAATGATTCAGCTCGGTGAAGACTCGCTCACAACGATTGAGGCCTGTAACGACTTTTTTTTCATTCAGGTCACTCGATACCTTAGCAAAATAAACCGGGCGTCCTCCGGCTTTGGTGTTTTTATCATTCAGTTCCTCACGGAAGCGCCTGACAAGCGGCGCGTACAGGAAGAACTGCTCAACGAAATGAAAAAAATCGTCCGGATTGAGGATGATAAAATATGCCTGTTTCGCGACGACTGCGTAGTTGCCATAATCGATACGGATGAGGCCAACATACCCGCTGTGGCGCAGCGCATGACTGCCGACATTAAAAAAGCCGTACCGGCCGTGCCCGGCGTCAAAGCCTTTCGTAGCGGCGTCAGCGGCTTCCCTATGCACGGTGCCAATACGCAACAGATCATCGACGCCGCAACTGGCGCGCTGGAAACCGTCAGCTTTGAAAATCCATCGCCAGTCTGCATAGCTCCTTCTTCCGCCACACAGGAAAGAGAGAACCCCGCCGGAGAAATAGGTGCACTCAGCCGCGAAGATAAAAACGCCGCACTAGATCCTCTTACCGGCGTACTCAAACCCACTGTTGTCGGCTCCTACATGCGTAAGTACCTTGATGAAATCCGCCGTAAAAAAGAACCGGCAACCCTACTTTGCGTCGGCATCAATCGTATTGATGAAATTATTCAGTTGCATGGCGAAGCGGCAGCCGACGATGTGATCGTCGGTGTCAGCGGCGTATTGCAGAGGCTGACACGCGACTGCGATCTCATTGGTCGTTTTCACCGCGACGACTTTCTCGTCCTCGCCCCTTGTACTCTTCAGCAAGGACAAATGCTCGCCGGCCGCTTGCGAGAAGCAGTGCAGAAAGAGGTTTTTATTTCCGGCGGCAAGCGAATCAAAACGGCCATTAGCATCGGCATCACCGCACATCCTGAACATGGACGCAACCTGCGTACTCTCTTCCGCGGAGCTTACCGCGCGCTTGAAGTCGTCCGCGACTGGAATACTACCGCTTGTCTGGTGTACGACCCCATTCTGCATGCAAAAAAAGATAAAGTATGAACCGTGCGCTCAAACTAGGTGTAAACATTGATCATGTCGCGACCCTTCGTCAGGTTCGCGGCACTTCCTACCCAGATACCCTTGAAGCCGCACAGGTCTGCGCCCATGCCGGAGCTGTCAGCATCACTGTCCACCTGCGCGAAGACCGGCGCCATATTCAGGATGCCGACGTCTGCCGCCTCAGCGAAAAGAGTCCGCTGCCTATCAACCTCGAAATGGCCAATACCGAAGGGATCATTCAGATCGCGCTGAACGTCAAACCGGCTGAAGTCTGTCTCGTTCCTGAAAAGCGGCAGGAACTCACCACCGAAGGCGGCCTTAACGTCATCGGAAATTTTCAAACATTGGAAAAAACCGTCAAGCGTCTCCAGGACAACGGCTCAGTCGTCAGTCTTTTTGTTGAGCCGGACGGAAAAACGCTTGAAGCCTGTGCAAAAACCGGCGCGCGCGTCGTAGAACTGCATACCGGATCTTTCTGCGACGCAACCGATTCTGCGAAAGCAGAACAGCTCCTGAAGAAACTGATTTCCGGCGCACAATGCGCCCACTCACTCGGCCTGCAGGTTAATGCCGGTCACGGCATCAACCTCGATAATATCAATGACATTCTAAAAATACCCCATTTGGACACCCTCAATATCGGCCACAGCATTGTTGCGCGGGCTGTTTTCCAAGGGCTGGAAAATGCTGTTCGCGAAATGATCGCGGCCATGTCAAAATACGGCCTATGAAAACCGTATTCGCAGCAGAAATGCGCGAGCTTGATCGCCGCACCATCGAGGCCGGTACGCCGGGCGAAGAACTCATGCGCCGTGCTGGACAGAGCGTAGCCGACATTGCCAGAGATATACTCGCCAGCCGTAGCGAACGTTCGATTTTATTGGTCGCCGGAACCGGAAATAATGGCGGTGACGTCTTCGCCGCTGCCGCAGAACTCTCCAAGACTGACCTCGATATCGAAGTCTGGATTTGCGGATCGCAAAGCCAGATCAAATGCGATGCACAAATTCATCTCAAAAAAATGTTACGAGCCGGAATTGTTCCCAAAGAAGTTCACAGTGTAAACGACCTCTTCCCGAAAGTATGGCCCGGTTTGATTGTTGACGGTCTGCTTGGCACCGGCTCCAAAGGTGCGCCGCGCGGTTTCATGGGCCCGCTCATTGAGTGGATCAATGCCGAAGCGCAGCACGCTTTCGTGCTCTCCATCGATATTCCGTCCGGAATTGATGCGGACAGCGGCATTGCCGCCGGACCCGCCGTTAAAGCCAGTCTCACCATAACCATCGGCCTGCCGAAAACCGGATTGATCCGCCCCGAAGCGCTGTCGTACGTTGGAAGCGTCGAGGTCGTCGACATCGGTATTCCTCCCGAATTTATTGATGACGCCGTCGGCTGCGGAAAAGCGGAGTTGATAGACCGTGCGGATCTTTTTATGCCGCGCCGAGAGCGCGACAGTCACAAAGGAACCTACGGCCACGTCCTGCTTATCGGAGGTTCCAAAGGCTTCACCGGCGCCATCGCTATGGCCGCGCGCTCGGCGCTCCGTTCCGGCGCCGGACTCGTCAGCGTCCTCACGCCCGAAGAAGTTTACCCGATTATCGCGCAAGCCGCCGGACCGGAAGTGATGGTTCACTCTTTTACCGGCACGATTCCATTTGACCTATCGCGTTTCAACGCCGTTCTGGTCGGACCAGGTCTCGGCCGTTCAGCAGAAACCACTTCGCTGGTTGAGTCCTTGCTCGCGTCCTGTGAAGTTCCGCTAGTGCTGGATGCTGATGCTCTCTGCGTGACACCGGAAAGAATCGCCGCCGCAAAATGTCCCGTGGTTCTCACGCCCCACCCTGGCGAGTTTGAGCGATTTTTCGGTGTGCCGGTTACCAATCGCTGGGAACAAGCGGAAAAAGCCGCCGAAACAACCGGACAAATAATCGTTCTGAAAGGTGCCGGAACAATCGTTGCCAAAGCGGGTGAAAAGCTGGCGGTCAATCTGACCGGCAACCCCGGCATGGCGACCGGCGGCTCCGGCGATGTACTGGCAGGACTGCTGACCGGCTTGCTCGGTCAGGGAACGGAACCATTTGATGCGGCAATGACGGCGGTTTATCTGCACGGCATTGCTGGCGATATTGCCGCGCACGACTTCACACAGGAAGCGCTGATTGCTACGGACATCATCGACGCCCTGCCCGATGCATTCCGGTTTCTACAGTCGCGCTGATTACCCGTTCACCATGTGAGCCGGTTGATGCGTTGTCTGCAAAACCGCCTGCCAGTTCCATCCGTGCGGATCAACCAGCTTGCGTTCGCCAATCATAGAGATCGGCATATGCACCAGCCGGTTGTTATGCAATCCAACCACCATGCCGGTCTTCCCGGCCATCGCGGCGTGCATCGCATTGTAACCGAGAGAAAGGCAGTACTCCGCATCGTTGGCGTTGGCCGGTGTGCTGCGAATCAAATAGCTGGGATCAAAATATTTGACGTTGAGTTCGCAGTTTTTTCCGGCGAACCAGCGCTGCATTTCGTCGCGCAGAAAAACTCCGACGTCAGCCAGCTTCTTATTGCCGGACTTGTCCTTTCCGTCGCCGTGCTGAATCAGATTCTGTCCGGCACCTTCGGCTACGACAACCACGGCATGGTCCTTGCGCTCCAGCCGCTGTCGGAGGTGTTCAAAAAAACCGTTCGGTCCATCGAGATCAAACGGCACTTCCGGAATCAGACAAAAATTTACGTTGCTGTTGGACGTGGCCGTCGAAGAAGCAATCCAGCCCGACTCGCGTCCCATCAGTTTAACCAGTCCGACGCCGTGCCGGTAAGCCTTAGCCTCGGCGTGAGCGCAGTTGACCACGCCCCAGGCACCTTGCACCGCGGTTTCATAACCGAACGACCGCTCGATCAGACCGATATCGTTATCAATCGTCTTAGGAACGCCTATGACAACAATCTTCAGTCCCTGCGCTTTAATCTCATCCTGAATGGCGTGTGCGCCGCGCAGCGTTCCGTCGCCGCCGATCGTAATGAGAATATTAACTTTATAATGGCACAGTGTGCGAACGATCTCCTTGACGTCTTGCGGGCCGCGCGAAGACTTCAGAACCGTGCCGCCCTTTTCGTGAATATCATCGGTATTATCGGTATCGAGTTCGACCGGCGGATGAAAATATTTCGCCACCAGCCCTTCATAGCCATACTGGAATCCAAGCACCTTTTTAACGCCATAGCCCTCCAGCGCACAGAACGTCACCGCACGGATCACATCGTTCAGCCCCGGACAGAGTCCGCCGCAAGTCACTACGCCAACAACGACTTGATTTGGCTTGAAATATATTTTCTCGCGGGCCCCCGCCCTCTGGAAGTATTCAATTTCATCCACTGATGAACCCGGCGCGTAATCCAGCGAGTGCACATGGCAGATCACGCCATTGTCATCATTGAAAAATTTCTGCTGTCGCACCTGAAACGGCGAATCAACTTTGCACTCGCCCAGCGTATCGATTGGAATAATTTTACTCATACATGCTCAGAACTGAGACAGGAAGCGCACATCGTTTTCGTAGAGGTTGCGGATGTCTTTTATGCCATACATGATCATGGCTAGGCGTTCGATACCCATGCCGAAAGCGAACCCAGTGACTTTATCCGGATCGTAGCCAACTTTGCGGAAGACGTTCGGATCGACCATGCCCGCGCCGAGAATTTCGATCCAGCGGGCCTTGCCGCCGACTTCGAAAAAGAAATCGACTTCAAAGCTCGGTTCAGTAAACGGAAAAAAGTGCGGGCGGAAACGAATCTTCACTTCATCACCGAGGAACTGTTTGGCGAAGTAGGCCAGCGTGCCTTTCAAGTCGGCCATCGAAACCTTTTCGGCCACAAACAATCCTTCAACCTGGTGGAAGTTGGCGCTGTGCGTGGCGTCCGGTGTGTCGCGGCGGTAACAGCGGCCCGGCGCAATGATGCGGATCGGCGGCTGATGGCTTTCCATGTAGCGCACCTGCACCGGCGAGGTGTGACAGCGCAGCAGATCGCCGCTATTCAAATAAAAAGTGTCCTGCTCGTCGCGCGACGGATGATCGGCCGGCGTATTGAGCGCGTCGAAGTTGTTCCAGACCGTTTCAATATCCGGCCCGTCGGCAACGGTGAAGCCGATCGACTGAAAAATTTCGACAATGCGTGCCGTGACTTTACTGATCGGATGTTCCGAACCGAGTTCCGGCCAGAGGCCCGGCAGTGTCGGGTCGAAAGCCGCGCCGGATTTTACGCCGGAGGTCAGCGCGCTCTGCCGCTCCTTGATCAGTTCGGCCAGTTCGTTCTTGAGCGCATTAGCGCCTTTCCCGAAAGCAGGTTTTTCTTCATTCGGCACTTCTTTGAGCTGAGCCATCACTTCGGGTAGCAGCCCATTGCGGCCAAGATACTTGATGCGCACCGCTTCGAGTGCGGCGGCATCCGCCGCCCCGCGTGCTTCCGCCAGCGCCGTTTCTCTGATTTGATTGAGTTCGTGCAGGTTCATATTGGTTCCAATTTTCGGAAAACTATAAATCCCGGCTCAGCCGGTATTCCAATGTCCGCCAGCCGCTTACTTGCGTAAGCGAGTGACGCGGGAAAAGCTACTGTTAAAAGCGTCCGATGTCTGGAAAATTTTGGGCTATTTTTGCGAGCCTTGGGTCTGGAGGCCGCGGGCGCGGCCATGCCGCCGGGTACCGGCACCCTCAAGGTGATACAAAAACGACTTTTGGCGGCCTGAACTATTGCGCCGGAGGGGCTCTGCATGCTATCAAGTTAAGATGTACTTGAAATCCGTAGAGCTCGTTGGTTTTAAAAGTTTCGCCGAAAAAACCCGTCTGGAGTTTGAGCCCGGCATGACATCCATCGTCGGCCCGAACGGTTGCGGAAAAAGCAACGTTTCGGACGCCATTCGCTGGGTGCTCGGCGAATCCCGCCCCACTGCCATTCGCGGCTCTTCGATGGAAGACTGCATTTTTAACGGTACCGACAGCCACAAACCGCTCGGCATGGCGGAAGTCTCCCTTACACTCGGTGACTGCGATAAATCCTTCGATCTCGGCCTGAACGAAGTCAGTATCACCCGCCGCGTTTTCCGCTCCGGCGAAAGCGACTACTTCATCAACAAAAAAGCCTGCCGTCGGAAAGACATCCAGCGCCTCTTTATGGATACCGGTATCGGCACCGACGCCTACTCTGTCATGGAGCAAGGCAAAATCGACCGCGTACTCTCCTCGCGCCCTGACGACCGACGCGCGGTTTTTGAAGAAGCCTCCGGTATCACCAAGTTCAAGACCGATAAACAGGAAGCCCTGCGCAAGCTCGAACAGACCGAAGCCAACCTGTTGCGCCTCGCCGATGTCATCCGCGAAGTGAAACGGCAGATTATTTCGCTCCAGCGGCAGGCCGGCAAAGCCCAGCGCTTTAAAGTTCTGCAGGAAGAACTGCGAGCTCTCGACATTTACTCCACCCGCCATCGCCTCAAACAGCTGAGCGCCCGCATTGAAGAAGTTCGCGCCCAGCTTGAAGTTTTCCGCGTCAAGGTGGACGAAACGCACCACCGCATCTCCACCGCCAATGGCGAAACCGATGCCCTGCGCGCCGAACTCCAGCAACTCGAAAACGCCATCGGCGCGGCGATGGACGATTCGATGCGCGTTAAAAACGAACTCGAACGCGCTCAGCAGACTATCCGTACCAATGCCGAGCGCATCACGGAACTCTCAACGCTCGCTCAGCAGAATACCAAGGAATCCGAAGAGGCGAAAAGCCGTCTGACCCAGCACCGCGCTTCGCTCGACGAAGTCGTGCAGATGATGCAATCCGCCGAAGCCGAGCGGCTGGCCGCCAAGAACGAACTCGAAACCGCCACCGCCCGCCAGCGCGAAACCGAAGCACAGGTTCATGCCAGCCGTGAGTCGCTAAATCGTCTGCGCAACGACTCCATGACGCTCGATCAGCGCATCGGACGCCTCCAGAATGAACTTTCCGAAATCGACGCCAAGGAGCGCGCCAGCGTCATCCGCAAAGAACAGCTTGCGTCCGAAAAAATCAGCCTCGAACGGGCGCTGGCATCCTACGAAGAACGCCGGACGCAAATGGCGGCCAAGGCCGAAGAATACAAACAGTCCGTCGCCGACCAGCAGGAAGCGATGGCCGAACTGCGCGACCGCCGTTCCTCCGCCGCTGAAAAGATCCAGACGCTGGAAAAGGAGATTTCCGAACTCCAGCGGAAACTGGCCGACAAAAATGCGCGACTTGAAATGGTTTTTGAAGCCCGTAAAGAAGGCTTCCCCGCCGGTGCGCAGCACCTGCTCGACCGCCGCGACGAAAATATCGTCGGCCCGCTGGCCGAACAGTTTACCGCCGCATCCGGTTTTGAAACCGCGCTCGAAGCCGTACTCCGTCCGTGGATGGATGCGCTGGTCGTCCGCACCCGTTCCGGCGCGCGCAACGTCCTCACGCTGCTGGCCGAAGGCAATCAGGGCGCTGTGCGCCTGCTCGCCGCCGAAGGCGATGCGCCGGCCGGTGCAGCAGAAGGCTCGCTGCTCAAACAAATTTCTTGCGCCGACGAAGTCCGTCCGCTGGCCGCGCGGCTACTCGCTAATGTTTTTGTCGCCGAAAATCTTCAGGCGATTCCGCTTACCCTACCCGCCGGTTCGGTGTTCGTAACCAAACGCGGTGAACTGCTGACCGCTGAAGGTGCCGCCGAACTCTGGAAACCGGAAGACGGCGAAGTAAATCCGCTGGGCCGCCACCATTTGCGCGAACAGCTGCAAGGCGATATCCAGACTTTGGAAAAAGGATTGTCTGACAAACGCCGGATGCTTGAAGCGTTGCGTGCCGAACAGAGCGGAACGGGCGAGGCGCTCGAAGCCGCCCAGCGCGACCTCGACGAACGCCGTCGCTCTCTTGCCATACAGGAAGGCGAAAGCCAGGTCATCGTCCGTGAACTGAAACAGGCCCGTGACCGGGTTGAAACCGTCACCTACGAATTCGATGCGCTGATGCAGAAGCAGGGCTCCGGCGAAGACCGTCGTACTGCCGTTGCCCGCGAAGGTGCCGAAGCACGCGATAAACTGGCGCAGACCCGCCAGCAGATTTCCACACAGACCGAAGCGCTCAACGCCCTCGAAGAGCAGCGCGCCGAAGTCCTGACGGCCACCTCCGAGTGCCGAGTGCAGTATTCACAGCACGAACAGCGGATCGAATCGCTCAAGAGCCGCCGCCAGCCGCTCGAAGCACGGCTGAAAGAACTACAGGAACTGATCGAAGAACGGACGCGCGGCGTCAGCTCCTATCAGCAACGCATCACTCAGCTCAAAGCCGCCAGCAGCGACGCTGAAGGTAAGCTCGATGACCTGCTCGAAGCGGTGGCTAACGCCGAACAGAAACTGTCCGAAGCCCGGCAGGTACGCGAAGTCCGCACCGCCGCCCTTTCAGAGCGCGAACAGATCCTGCGCGTTCTCCAAGGCGAACTGGAATCGATGCAAGGCTGTAAAACCAAACTGGAAGTCGAACTGGCCGAACAGCGGATGCGCCACCAGAACTCCATCGACCGCCTCACCTCGACGTGGCATATCACGCCGGACCAGCTGGCCCGCGAGCCGGAGCCGAAATGGGAAAACGGTGTCGAGCCTGCGATGGAAGAAATCGAAACGATGGCGGCCGAACACCGCGCTAAACTCGAAGCGATCGGCCCGGTTAATCTGGTCGCCATCGAAGAACACGCCGAACTCGAAGAGCGCTTCGCCTTCCTCAGCCAACAGGAAGCCGACTTAATCAGCGCCAAAGACCAGCTTGTCGAAATGATCAAGAAGATCAACCTGACCACCACCGAACTGTTCAAAGACACCTTTGATAAAGTGAACGAAAATTTCGGCATCATCTTTGAACAGCTCTTCGGCGGCGGCGCAGCCAAACTGGTGCTGGTCGACGAAACCGATGTGCTGGAATCGGGCATTGAAATTATCGCCCGGCCCCCCGGCAAAAAGCTTCAGACGATTTCGCTGCTCTCCGGCGGCGAGCGCACCATGACCGCCGTCGCGCTGCTTTTTGCCCTCTTCAAGGTCAAGCCGAGCCCGTTCTGCGTACTCGACGAAATGGACGCGGCGCTCGACGAAGCCAACGTCGCCCGGTTTGTGAAGATGGTGAAAGGCTTCCTTAATCAGTCGCAGTTCATCCTGATCACCCACAGCCGCCAGACCATCGCGGCGGCCGATGTGATCTACGGCGTCACCATGCCCAACCGCGGCGTCTCGCGCGTCATGTCCATGAAGTTCGCCGACTATCAGGACTCCGACGCCGCCAAGAAATAAATCGCAGGTCTCGGCACTCTTAGGAAACCACTATGACCTACAAACGGGAATTCATAGGTGAAGCACTGGGTACCTTTTTACTGGTGCTGTTCGGGTGCGGATCAGTCGCCGTCTCGGTCTTATTCAATGCATATCAGGGACTGATGCAAGTTGCTCTGGCGTGGGGAGTCGGTGTGACGCTGTCCATTTATCTCACGCGGCATCTGTCGTGTGCGCATCTCAATCCGGCGGTCAGCGTGGCGATGGTTGCCAGCGGACGAATGCTCGTTCGGAAACTGCCGGTCTATGTCATTGCTCAGTTCACCGGCGCTATTCTCGCCGGTTTGACGGTATATGCGCTGTTCGCTCCTTCCATCGCGGCCTACGAAAGTGCCCACGGCATTGTGCGCGGCGCGGTGGAATCGGCGGCAACCGCCAAAATGTTCGGCGAATACTATTCCGGCTCTGGAGCCGTTGTTTCGCTACCTTTGGCCATCGGTGCCGAAGCGCTGGGCACATTCCTGCTGGTGCTGATGATTTTCGCGCTGACGGAAGGATGCAATGTCGGCCGTCCGGATAATGCGCTGACACCGGTATTCATCGGCTTAACCGTGACCTCTATCATTTGTCTTATCGCCCCGCTGACTCAAGCCGGGCTGAACCCGGCGCGCGACTTCGGCCCGCGTCTGGTAGCCTGGCTCATGGGCTGGGGCGACGCCGCCTTTCCTGATCGCGTCGGCGGGTTCTTTTATGTTTACATCGCCGCCCCGGTGATCGGCGGCGTAACCGCCGCGCTATTTTTTATTCACATATTGGAGAAAGCTATGAAACAACCTTCCAGCCCATGCTGTTGCTCAACAGATAAATCCGACGCCACGAAAAAACCATCCTGCGGATGCGACTGCTCAACCGAAGAATCCTCCTCCGACGGATGCTGCTGCCCGACTGATAATTCCGCATCCGCCAAGTGTTGCTGTGCACCTGATAATTCTAAATGACCGGAGAGAAGCATGAATGAAGGACTGTCGAATCTCAAAAGCCTGCCCCGGTTACTGGCCGCAACGGTACTTTTATCGGCGGCCACGCTGTCCGCCGCAGAACCTGAACAGATCGCTCTTTGGAATGGTCCGGCGCCGATGGGCGACGGAACCTTCGCAGCGACCAACGCGTTCATCACCGTCCACCGTCCGGAGAAACCGAACCGCACGGTGGTCGTAATCTGCCCCGGCGGCGGCTACAAGTTTCGGTCCATGAACCCCGAAGGTCATAACGTTGCCCGCTGGCTGAATGAACACGGCATTACGGGCGTTGTGCTGGAATACCGGCTTCCGGAAACGAAATCGTTCGTCCCGCTCCTCGATGCACAGCGCGCCATCCGTACCGTCCGCTCCAAAGCTGCAGAATGGGGCTGTGATCCCAAGAAGGTCGGTATCGCAGGCTTTTCTGCCGGCGGACATCTGGCCTCTACCGCCGCGACGCATTTTGACGGCGGCGATGCGCAATCAACCGATCCGGTCAACCGGCTCAGTTGTCGTCCCGACTTCGCCATACTGGTCTACCCGGTTATCACGATGGGCGAAAAGACGCATGCTGGATCCAAGAGCAACCTGCTGGGGAAAACCCCGACGCCTGAAGCCATCGAACTGTTTTCTAACGAGAAGCAGGTGACGACACAAACGCCGCCGACTTTCCTGACTCATGCTCAGGATGACCGGCTGGTTCCGCCGGACAACAGCCAACTATTTTTCGATGCACTGCAAGCGCACAACATATCTTCAGAATATCTCAAACTGCCGAGCGGCGGTCACGGACTGAATAAACACAGCGGGCCGATGTGGGAAGAATGGCAGACTAAAGCACTCCGATGGCTGGCGGCGCAGAAAATAATTCCGCAACCGTAATCGGACAAAACATGGACGAAAATTTTTCAGAAGAAGTAGTGTATATGCGGATGGCGCTGCGCGAAGCGGAGCGCGCCGCTGAAGCTGGCGAAGTGCCGTGCGGCGCGATTATTGTCAAGGACGGCGTGATTCTCGGCAAAGCGCACAACCAGACCGAACTGCTGAAAGATCCGACAGCACACGCCGAAATTCTGGCGATCACTCAGGCCGCCGCCGCGCTCGAAAACTGGCGGCTGACCGACGCCGTCATGTACGTCACCAAAGAGCCCTGCCCAATGTGCGCCGGTGCCATTGTCCTCGCCCGGCTGAAAAAAGTCGTCTGGGCCGTAGACGATCCGAAACGCGGAGGGGCCCGCTCAAAATTTGAGATTCTCGACCACGCCGACTTGAACCATCGCGTCGAAATCCAGACCAGTGTACTGGAAGCCGAATGTAAATCGCTCCTTCAGGGATTTTTCCGCGAACGCCGCAAAGAAAACAAAGTTAACGAAGCAGAGTGAGCGCCTCGGCGCAGGTTCCGGCGAGCGGAAGCCGGTCGGTGAGTTTAGAAAATTCAAACAGTTTCCGGATCTTGGAACCGGCGTGGAGCAGAACAACTTTTTCAACCCGCTTACTGACCTCGATCAGCGCGCCGATTTCCAGACTGCTGAGCCATTTCACGTTACGCAGATCGAAAAGCAGTTTTGCTGACGGCTCAAACTTCTGCACGAAGGCTTCGGCTTCCGCCGGAGTTTTCAGTTCTTTGAATTCGTGGTACGTCGCGCCGTGTGACGCCGTCGACGGATCAACCGGTGCCGGGACATTCCGGCCCAGCCGAAGTTTCAGTGTCAGCCAAACCGCGCGAAACAGAAAGGCGATGTTAGTGACATAGCGTTTGGTCAGCCGTTTCGGGTCAGTACCCCAGCGCCAGAGCCATTCGCAATGAATTTTATGAACCCAGACCGGCGCACGGGTCTGGACTCCGGCGATGAAGTCGAGCGTACCTCCGATACCGATGGCAACCGGCACATTCCATGTTTTGACGTGCATGCGGTTAAACTTATCCTGCTTCGGCGCGCCGAAAGCCGTAAAGAGAATATCCGGCTTCGCCTCGGCGAGCCGGCGCAGAATTTCCGCATGATCCATTTTTTCGAGCGGCGCATACGGCGGCGACCACGCTCCGGCCACTTTTAAATCCGGATGGCGTTTCTTCAAAACTTCCATGGCTTTGGCGGCAACACCTTCGGCGGCACCGAGACCGTAAATCCTGATTCCCTCTTTTTCAGCGCGGGCGGCAAGCATCGGCGTAATATCGCTGCCGGTCACGCGGCCCTTGAGCGGCGGCCCGAAAAATGGTGCCAGCTTAACCGGCGGAAAGCCGTCGGCAATTACCAGATCCGCTTCGTGCAGAACATTTCGTAGTCCGGCGTCGTGCTGGGCCTGAACCAAAAAATCAAGATTGGCGGTGGCGATGTAGCCGGGCTTGCCGGAGCGAACTCGATCAACCGCCCACTGAATCGCCTCCTCGAACGTCACGTTATGAAAAGGCACTCCAAAGAGTACCAGCGGAACCGGACTGAAGGTTGTTTGCATGCCGCGAGGGTAGGCCAAGACCGATGCGCTTTCAAGTTTTCCAAACGGCAGAAACCGGTTATGGTGCCATCGTTATGCCAATTCTATCCATTCTCTTAATCGCTCTCGGGCTGGCGATGGATGCCTTTGCGGTTTCTATCACCAGTGGCATTGCCATCAAAAACCTCAAGGTTCGCCATGCCCTCCTCGTCGGCGCGGCTTTCGGGATTTTCCAAGCACTGATGCCGGTGCTCGGCTGGGCGCTCGGCCAATGGGCTTACCGCTTTATTTCGGTCGTAGACTACTGGATTGCGTTCGGCCTGCTTCTTTTTGTCGGGGGGCACATGATTATCCAGGCGATGCAACCGGAGAACGAAGAGAGCGGTCCGAAAAATCCGCTGCACCTGCCGACGCTGCTGACACTGGCCGTTGCCACCAGCATTGACGCCTTCGCCATCGGCATCAGCCTCTCCATGCTGCGCTTTTCCATTCTCCAGCCGGTGCTGATCATCGGCCTCGTCACGTTTGCACTCTCCTTTGCGGGCGTTTACTTCGGACGGCTTTTCGGCCACCTGAACGAAAAGAAAATGGAGGTTTTTGGCGGACTGGTACTGATCGGTCTGGGCACAAAAATGCTGATTGAGCATCTGGTTGAAAATCACGAAATGTTCACCGATTCACAAACGGTCTGGTTCGCCTTCGGGCTGACGTTGGCCGCCGGACTGGCGACAGGAATCGGCAGTCTGCTCGCATTCTTCACGCGGCACACCGGCACCCGGCGGCTCTCTTTTTTTCTCGGCGTCTCAGCCGGGATGCTGCTCTGGACGGCGTTCTGTCAAATGCTGCCGCACGCCGGAAGCGCCAGCACTTTTCCGGCAATGGCCGCCTTCTTCGGCGGATTCCTGATCATTGCACTGATCGACAGACTGGTTCCGGCGTTTGGAAATCCGCACGAACCCTGCCGCATTGAGGATTTTGAGGGGTCCCCCGTCTTCCGCCGCACCGGAATGCCCGCTGCTCTGGCTATCGCCGCACACAGCTTCCCGGAAGGACTGGCTATCTTTGTTGCCGCATTGCACGCGCCCGTTCCGGTCGCCATCGGCGCCGCCATTGCGCTGGCACTGCACAACATACCGGAAGGAATCGCCACCGCTCTTCCGATGTACCACGCCACCGGCAGCCGGGCCAAAGCGTGCGGATTCTCTTCGCTTACCGGACTGGCCGAACCGCTTGGCGCACTGATTGTTTATACCCTGTTTTATCAGTTCATGAGTGATAGAGCGCTTGATTTGCTTACTGCGGCAAGTGCAGGAATCCTGGTTTTCATCGCGCTCGACGGACTGATTCCCGCCGCACGCACTTACGGCAGATATCATCACACCGTTTACGGCGTTGTAGCCGGAATGCTCGCCGCCGCCGGACTCGCTCTGCTCTGATTTTACCTTTCCGCCGGACGCGGCAGAGTATATATAAACGGCATGAGAACAATTCTGACCGCGATAATCCTGCTGGCCGCAACCGTCGTCTTTGCCGAAGACAAGCCGCAACCGGCTTCGCCGGTGACGAATAGCGTCGTAAATACGAATGAACCGAGCGGCTATAAGCCCCGTAAGGCGGCTTCGAAGGCGGATGCCTACACCGGAGCCACCCACAAGTCCAAAAAACAGAAACAGAGCAACCCGTGAAGCGCGACATCGAATGGATCGAAAAACTGGACGACGGGGTGAAACGTACCGTGCGCATTGCGATTTCGATGAATAAAGGAATTAAGTGGCAGTTTAAACGGTCAGACGAGGAACGCTGGGATTACGATACGCCAGCATCTCCCGAAGACTGGCAGGGACTCGAAGAAAAAGTCGCCGCGCTCTACAACCGCCGCCGCGCCACTCACGAAGAGCTGGAGCTAGTCCGTGCGCAAAGGAAAAAGAATGGCTGAATTTCAAATCACCGGTGAATACATCGAGCTGGATAAACTGCTGAAAGCCACACAGCTCTGCGGAACCGGCGGCGAAGCCCGGGTTATGATCAGCGAAGGACTTGTTACCGTAGACGGCGAAGTTGAGTTGCGCCTGCGCCGGAAAGTCCGTCCCGGTATGACCGTCCGGTATAACGGACAAACCATCGTCGTCCGTTGAGGCTGTTAAATGAGTGAAGTCACGATTCATTTCGACAACCCCCGAGAGGCTCAAGACATCGCCGCACATTCCGCCGAAATGATTGCAACCATCGAGCGCGCTTTTGATGTCTCCCTTACAACGCGTGATACCTGGCTGAAGATCGAAGGACGCGGAACTGAATCCGCCGCACGCTTTTTCGAAGCATTACGCACAGCACGTAATCGCGGTTTTTCACTGACCGCTGGCGGCGTCAGCTATGCACTCAAAGCGTTTACCGAAGGACGCGAAGATGTACTAGCCACATTCACTTCACTGCGAATTGAAGTTAGCCCGCGGAAACCGCCGGTATTCCCCCGCACCTTCGGACAGTATGTTTATCTGGATGCCATCAAGCACCACGCAATCACATTCGGTCTCGGCCCCGCCGGTACAGGCAAAACCTATCTGGCCATGGCCGCCGCGGTTTCGGCACTTCTTAAAGACGAAGTAAGCCGTATCATCCTCACCCGCCCCGCCATCGAGGCGGGCGAAGCACTCGGGTTTCTACCCGGCGATATGCAGCAGAAAGTTGATCCCTATTTACGGCCTCTCTACGACGCGCTTCACGATATGCTCCCCGCCGAAGAAATTCAGCGGCTGATGGAACGCGGTATCATTGAAGTCGCTCCGCTGGCCTATATGCGAGGCCGCACACTCAACCATGCGTTCGTCATCCTCGATGAAGCGCAAAACACCACTCCGCTACAAATGCTGATGCTGCTGACCCGTCTCGGTTTTGAATCGCGCGCGGTAATCACCGGAGACCCGACACAGATCGACCTGCCAGACAAAAAGAAGTCCGGACTGGTCGAAGCCCGCCATATTTTAAGCAAAATCGACGGCCTCACCTTCATCGAACTGGACGAAGGTGATGTGGTGCGCCATCCGCTGGTGCAGAAAATCATTCGTGCATACCGCCATCACAGGGTATAACCTCCGCATCAATAAAGGCCCGCTGTGAAACGGAAACTTTTCAGAAAAAAAACAAGCCGAGTCGCCACGACCAGGAACGTCACCGCCCGTAAAACCGCGCGGCGATTTTCGTTTTTTAATCTGCTGCTGATCACCGTTCTCTGGCTGGCGCTGGTACTGTTTTTTTACAGCGGACGCCTGCTCCGCCCGCAAACGCTGGTACCCGGCCAGAAAGCGCCCGCGACGATTGCCGCTTCGGTTGACTTCCTCGCCGAAAATATCACCGCCACACAGACCGAACAGCGCCGCGCCGCCGATACGGTTCTCCCGGTTTTCTCCATCGATACCTCGGCTATCGAAAACGCGCATCTGGTGCTGACAACCAATCAGTTGGCGGAGCTCATCCCGGCAGACAAACAGATTGATGTACAGACCGTCATTTTTACTGCGCTTTCCAACACGGCCTCGCGCGGCATCATCTCCGCCAGCGACGTGCAGACAAAATTTAACGGCAAAGCCCTATCCGGGAAAATAGCACTGCGCGGCGGAAAGACGGACGTCATTCGCACACTCGACAGTTTCGTTCAGCAACCTGACGCGCTCAAAGCGGCGACAGCGGAAATCCTCCGCGAACTTCCGCGCGAAAGCCGCGGCGAAGAAAAAACCATCCGCGCACTGATCGCTCCGTGTCTATGGCCCAATCTGGCGTATGATGCCGCCGAAACTGATGCGCGCCGCGCACAAGCTGTTACACTCGTCGATCCGGTCATTGAGCCTGTGAGCGCCGGCACCATTCTGGTTCGCAGCGGTGACACGGCAAGCGAACAGACACTCAAACGACTGACCGCGCATGAAAACCGGCTGAGCGAACTTGAAACGCCCGCCGAGCGCATCCAGCGGCTGGCAGGCAATGGATTTCTCCTGCTGATCGGACTCACACTGACCGCGGCGATTGCCGGCATCGTACAGCCGTCACTGCTGCGCAGCCGGCGGCAGATGCTGTTGCTGGTGACACTCTGTACTCTGCCGCTGATTGTCGGCAAAGGCTTACTGTATGCCACGGTTGATCTGCAATTGATGCCGGCGACTTTGCTCAATTTCGCTCTACCGCTATCCATCGCACCGTTGCTGGCCTCCATTCTGCTCGGCAGTGCACCGGGATTGATTGCCGGATTCTGGGTCAGTTTCGCGCTGGCCGCCCTGCTCGGAGGAAGCTTTGATGTTTTTGTTCTCGGCCTGCTGACATCCATTGCGGCCATCTACACCACACGTGATGTAAAACGCCGTACCGCGCTGTTCCGTGCCGGCTTCTGGATCGGCGCGGTCGAAATTGTTTTTGCGTTGATGATGACCGTACTCGAACATCCGTCGTGGCAGGTACTTCTTCCGCAACTTGGCACGGCCATGCTGTGCGGACTGATCTGCGCACTGCTGGCTATGCTGCTCATTCCGGTTTTTGAACACCTTTTCAAAATCACCACCGATATTTCCCTGCTCGAACTTTCCGACCTGAGCCACCCGCTGCTCCAGAGTCTGGCCATCAACGCGCCCGGCACCTACCACCACTCATTGATGCTGGCCAGTCTTGCTCAAAACGCTGCGGAAACTATCGGCGCCGACGGACTCATGCTGCGTGTCTGTGCCTACTTCCACGATATCGGCAAACTGGTGAAGCCCGGATTCTTCAGTGAAAATATTCAGTTTGAGGAAAATCCGCACGACGAACTGACGCCGAGCATGAGCACGCTCGTGATCGTCTCGCACATCAAAGAGGGTGTCACGCTGGCGAGAAAATATAAATTGCCGCAGGTCATCATCGATGCCATTGAACAACATCAGGGAACCAGCCTGGTTTCCGTTTTCTATCAGCGCGCAAAAACCCGTTCCGCCGGTCAACCAGCGATCAACGATGAAGATTTCCGCTACGAAGGTCCGCGACCGCAGACCCGCGAAATGGCCATTCTGATGCTGGCAGATAGTTGTGAAGCAGCATCGCGATCGCTCGAAAAGCCAACGCCTGTCCGCGTCACCAATCTCATCAGCGACATTTTCGATGCCCGTCTGCGCGACGGTCAGCTCGACGAATGCACCCTCACCCTCGCCGAGCTCAATAAAGTCAAACAGTCATTTGTCTTCTCACTCACCAGTATGCTCCACGGTCGCGTCGCCTACCCTAAAGATGAAAACCGTTCTAATAAACCGGCAGAAACGCCGGATCAATCTGCCGGCCATCCGCCAGCTGACCGCTAAACTCGCTACTGCGCTGGAAGCCGTCGATCCGGATACCGTCTGGCAGGAAGTCACCCTGTTGCTGACGGACGATTCCGGCATTACGCAATACAACCGCGAATTCTTCGGCAAGGACCGAGCCACCGATGTTATCAGCTTCCGCAGCGAGCCAATTCCCGGCGAAGACGGCTTTACCGGCGACCTCATCGTCAATGTCGAGCGCGCTGTACTGGAAGGACCGAACCACGACGGAATCGCCGCGGAACTTGCTCTCTACATCGCTCACGGCTTCAACCATCTATCCGGTGCCGACGACAATACGCCAGCCAAGCGCGCCGCCATGCGCCGCACAGAAATGCAGCGGCTTGCGGAGTTGCAACCGGAAATCAAAAATCTGATAGTTGGCTGACATGAACGGAATAAACTTCAACTATCTCACCAACAGTATCGCCGCGCTTTTAATGGCCGGTTTCTGGTCCATACTTTTTGCCGCTTTCCGGGAAACCGGCAACGCCGGCATTATGCGTCTGGCCGAAAAAAAACCGCAGGCTAAAGCGATTCTTGAGAGCTGGGCCGGACGCTGGAATCTGCTGCGCACCACGCTGCGTTTCTGTCTCACGCTTTTCGAAATCACCGCCATCTATTTTGCCTTCCATGCTTTCAGTTTCTCAATGGCCGTCGAGTGGATCGGGCTGATGCTGGTGATGACACCGCTCTACCTGATCTTTATCCGCGTCATTCCCTTCGTACTGGCCGAAAGCTACGCCGACCGCCTTTCGCTTTTTTTCCTTCCTCTGGTAACAGTCTCCACCCGCCTGCTGATGCCGATGGTCTGGCCCATCTATGCCATTGAGCACAGACTTCTTTCCCGCGCGCTTTCCTCTGCTGACGAAGACGACCGCCCCACGCCGGAAGAGGAAATCATGACGCTTGTCGACCAGGCTGACAAAGAAGGTCTCGAAGAAGAAGAGCGCGAAATCATCCGTAGTGTTTTTGAATTCGGCGATACCGTCGTCCGCGAAATCATGACGCCGCGTATCGATATAGAAGGACTGCGCGCCGGCAGCACCGTCGCCGAATGCGTCACGAAAGCACAGCAGTCATACCACTCGCGTTTCCCGGTTTATGACGAAACCATTGATAACGTCGCCGGTGTCGTACACGTTAAAGACCTGCTGCGCCTCTTCGCCAGCGGTGAAGAAAACCAGCCGGTCACCGCTATTGTCAAAAAACTCAGCGCCGTACCGGAAACCATGCCGATCAATGAACTCCTGCGGCAGATGCGGGCGCAGCATTTTCACATGGCGCTCGTCGTCGACGAATACGGCGGCACCGCCGGCATCGTCTGCATGGAAGATATCATCGAAGAACTCATCGGCGAAATTCACGATGAATACGACCTCGCCGAAAAAGATATCCTGAAATGCTCCGACGGAACTTCTTTAGTGAAAGCCAGTCTCGCCGTCGCCGACCTCAACGAAGAACTCGGACTGAACATTCCGGAAAGCGACGAGTACGATTCGATCGGCGGCTACGTCCTCAGCGAACTCGGCAGTATTCCGCCCGCCGGAACCAAAGTCGCCGCGCCCGGACTCGAAATCACGGTTCAGAACGCCACGCCGCGCCGCATCCACACCCTGCTACTCACACCGGCTCCGGAAAAGTAATAGCATGTTCATTCAACAGGCGCTCACCAATCCGTTCCTTTACTTCGGCTGGATTACCTTCGTGGTGTTTTCCATCTGCTGTCACGAATATGCCCACGCCGCCACCGCGTTGCGCTTCGGCGACGACACCGCCGCGCGCAACGGACACCTGACGTTGAATCCACTGGTGCAGATGGGAATACAATCGCTGATCATGCTGGCGCTATTCGGCCTCGCCTGGGGCGCTGTTCCGGTTAATCCGGTCTCGGTGCGCAGCGCGCCTAAACGGGCGCTGATTGCTTTGTCCGGCCCGCTAATGAATCTGTTGCTCTGCCTGATTTTTTCGCTATTGATGGTGATCGCCGACGCCGTCGGCAATCCCAGCGCCGTCCATTTCCTGCTCCTCGGCGGCGCGGTCAACGGCATGCTCTTCGTCTTCAATATCCTGCCGGTACCGGTACTTGACGGATTCGCCGTCGTCTCCGCCTTCCATCCCGCATTCGACCGGTTCGCGCAAAAACACGCCACCGCCATCTTCCTGATTTTCATCCTGCTTTTGTGGAACTCGCCGCTGGGCTCCTTCATCTTCGCTGCCGGATACGCTCTCGAAGGCGCCTTCGTCACTTTCTTTCACAACCTCGCCGCGCTGATTGTTTGAAGGATTCCAAACATTGGAAAACTCTCTGCCACTCGGACGCCTTCCTGCTAGAAACCGCTCGTTCTATCGGCATTTTAACTTGGCACCTTTCCCAAAACGGCACCATGTTTTTAATTCAAACTGGAGAAACGGATGACCGTCCACCAGCAGACCGCAATGTAGAAGCAGGTGGTGACGTGCATGCTGGCCAATGGCTGTCATCGGATGCATAGGTCTTTTCCGTCGCCGCATGTATGAAGCACGCCGGTCATCCCATTTACTGTCGCGGAAACCGGCCGGACAGCGACTTAGCTTGTGTGTGACAGATATTAATTGTCGTGCTTGACTTTTTCGGCGTATCCAGCAAGATCTGCGGCATCCTATTAAAACGCTTTCTCGGCGGTCTTGCCGGGCGTGTGTCCGTCCCGTTTGGAAAGTGTGGTGTTATGGAGTTGGATGTTCAAGTGAGGTGTATCATGAGTTGGATGAAAAATGTTTTGTCCGTTACCGTTCTTTCCTTATGTGTAGTTGCTACTGGTTGTCGTTCACCAAAAATGCCGCTGACCCCTGTTCAGCAGGGCGCCATTATCGGAGGTGCAGGCGGCGCAACGGTCGGTGCAGTTTGGGCTAATAATGGCGGTGGGTCTGTTCTCAATAGCTGGGAAGGTGCCGGAGCCGGTGCTGTAGCCGGTGTTGCCGCTGGCGCGCTTATTGGCGATGCGCTTGATGAATATGCCTATGACAATGCTTCCGGCATGAAAGATAAAGAAGCGCAAATCAACGATCTTCAGCGCCAGCTGTCGGATGCCGAAGCCAAACTCCGCAATCAGCCTGGTATGGAAAATGTGCAGGTTGAATCCGTTAACGGGCAACTTCGCTTCACCATCCTGAACGAAGTGCTCTTCGAGTCTGGAAAAGCTGAACTCAAACAAAGCAGCAAAACCACTCTCGACAGTGTACTGGCTATCGTTCAGCAGGATTACGCCGACCGTGAAGTTTATCTTGAAGGCCACACGGACAGCGATCCGATCCAGAAATCAAAATGGAAAGATAACTGGGAACTCTCTTATAACCGCAGCATTGCCGTTCTATACTACTTCGTGAACGAAAAACAGATCGCTCCTGAACGCCTCAAAGCCGTTGCCTGTGGCGAATTTCATCCGGTCGTCCCGAATGACAGCGGCGCAAACAAACGCCTGAACCGCCGTGCTGTTATAGTAGTTATGCCCTCGAAAGACGCGATTGTCGTAGAGAAAAAATAAAGCGCGATTCTGCGCTATATTTTAGAGCACCATGAAAACCGCCGTTCCATTGCTTGTCACTGGAATGGCGGTTTCGCTTTTCCTATGCGGTTGCGCCACGTCGTTCGAAAGTCCAATCCGCAAACCGTTGCTCTGTGCCGCCCCCCAGTCCGTGCGAGTTGCCGTCCTGCCGCCGCGCATTCATCCAGATATCGAACCGGACAACCTTAAACCGGAACAACCGCTTTATAAACAGTTGATGGACGGCCGCGGAGTCGTTGTCACCAGTGCTTCGACATCGAAAGATATTGGACTGGAAATCGTTTCTACCCTCACACAGGCTGGAAAATACGAGCGAATATTCACCGTAGAAAACGAAGATGAGGCGCGACAGTTCGGCGCAGACTCTCTGATGACTGTCACCGTATGGGACTATCGCACCGTGCAACTTGGCTCAAATAAAAAATATCCGCTAATGACACTGCTCGGCCCACTGATGTCGCAATACTGGATGCGTTGGCGAACGCTGGAGGCGCGCTTCGAATGGGATGTCAAGGTCACGTCGATCGCTGACGGATCAACGCTCTACCATAAACGACTCAAGAAACAGTACACTTCGTCTGTGCGTTCTGCCTCCGGCAAGTACTTCACCGAAAAAATGCTCTCATTCCTACAGAACCGCGCGGCACCTGACTTTATCGGCGAACTGTTTGACTTAGAAATGAAGCCTCTACCTGCCGTTAAATGATCCCTCTGCTCGCCAGAAAACCGTGCAGAGTTGATCATTACGTGTTTTTCAGCTTCCTTCGGTACGGAGACGCGGGTCAAGAGCGTCGCGCAGAGCATCGCCAAGCAGGTTGAAAGCGAGTACCAGTCCGAATATGGCGAGCGTGACGAAAGTCATTTCCCACCAGACGCCCTGCCAGAGCCGCATACGGGCGCTGTTGATCATCAAACCCCACGACGGCTCGGTCGCCACGCCGATACCGAGAAAACTCATGATCACTTCCGTGCTGACCGCCGCCGGGAAGCGCAGCGTGAAGGTGACGATGATGACGTGGAATACATTCGGCAGAATGTGGCGGAACAGGATGCGAGGCCAGCTCAGGCCGAGGGCGCGGGCGGCCTGCACATAGGCCTGCTCCTTGTGCTTCATGACTTCGCCGCGGATTAGGCGGCAAAGCCCGACCCACGTCGTGAGTCCGATTCCCAGGTAAATACCAAGCAGTCCTTTCCCGACCACCATCGCGATGGCGAGAATGAAAAGCAGACCCGGTATGGAGGCAACGGTGGAGTAGAGCCAGACAACGAAGTCGTCCACGCGTCCGCCGAAATAACCGGCGAGGCAGCCAAAAAATACGCCGATCGGAATGGCGATGAGCGCAGTGATGATACCGACTTTGTAGGCAATGCGCGTTCCTTGAATCAGCCGCTGCATCACGTCGCGACCAAGCGCATCAGTGCCCATTAAATGTTTGGATGATGGCGGCTGATACGCCAGGCCGAGATCGGTTTTCTGATAAAAGGCGGTCTGATCTTTCGCATGGTAATATTGATAGACAGCTTCGCCGTACAGTGCGGCGAGCGTATAAAATGCAACTATACCGAGACAGACCATCGCTAGGCGGTTTTTCTTCAGTCGCCGCCATGCATCACTCCACAAGCTGTTTCCTTTTTCACTCATTTTAATTTCACCCGTGGATCAACCGCCGCATAGCAGATGTCGGTCAAAAGGTTGGCGATAACAAAGAGGATTGAGCCGACCAGCACGATAGCGCGGACGACATCCACATCGGACGAGTTGATGGCGTTGATCCCGAGGTAGCCGAGGCCGGGAATACCGAAGAAACTTTCCAGCAGCAGACTGCCTGTGTAGAGAAACGGAATGGCGATGACGGTATTGGTAATAATCGGAATCATTGCATTTTTCAGAACGTGTTTAAACAGCACGCCGCCTCGGCTAACGCCTTTGGCCTGCGCGGTGCGGACATAGTCACGGTGCATTTCGTCGAGCATAACAGTGCGGTAAAACCGCAGTTCAGCACCGAGTCCGCTAAAAACACCGATCAGTGCCGGCAGTGCAATATAGCGAACGGCTTCAAATCCCCAGACAGGGAACCAGCCAAGTTTGAATGCGAGCAGATACTGCCCCGCCACAATCCAGACCAGATAATTGACGCTCATCAACGCGACAGAAAGGACAACGAAAAAGCGGTCAATCCATGTATCACGCCAGAAAGCGCAGAAGAGCGACAGCATAACAGCGGTGATCAGGCCGATGAAAAAAACCGGCACAGCAAGCATCAGTGACGGACCTATACCGTCGAGCATCAGTTTTGAAACTCGCTGATTTGTACTGCTTGAAACACCGAAATCAAGGTGCGCGAGCCGGGTGAGATAAAATATAAACTGAGAATCGAACGGATGGCTCATCACGCGGCGCAACTTGATGGAACGGATTTCGACTGGAGCATCGCCTGGCACAATTTCAGCCAATGACTGAAATCGAAGACTAATCTTTTTCCAATCCCTGGACAGCTTGAGCTGATTTTCCCCGAACATGGGAAAGCCGGCGGAGCGGCCCTCGATTTCCAGTTCGTACTCACAGTCGGTCCGCAGCGGAAACTTTACCGGAAGAGCATATTCGCCACCTGCAGCGAGAATAACCGTTCCGTTAGTCCAGATAATGCCAGCTATCTTCTGCCAATCGCCGGCGGTGCGTTCAAAATCGGAGTCGGCATAGGCGCGAGTCGTTGTACGGAGACCAATGAAAAGCGGCTTATTAAACCCGCGTTGTTCATCGAACTCTTCCAGTGCCTGCGGTGAAACATGCCGACCGAGAACGTGCATCGCAGGACTTCCGCCGACGATGTTAAACAGCACAAACGTAATCAGAATGACGCCGAACACGGTCGGAATCATCTGCAGGATTCGTTTAGCGATATAACGAAACATCAGTTCCGCCTCCCCTGCTGTGCTTTCCATCGGTTCCAGTCGGCGTTATCGACGCGCCGGTATTTAGCCATGCCGTAAGGAAAATCGTGGAGGCTGTAATTTTTTAGCCAGCCGTGGATGACGGCAAAGTCCATCGGCTGATACATGAAAATCCAGGGACAATCCTCAATGGTAATATCCGCCATCTGTTCGCAAAGCCGGTCTTTCTCCGGACCGGGAAGCAGAGTACGCATCTGTTCGTAGAGTTTATCGAACTCCGGACTGGTGTAGTTGGCGTGATTGGGGCCGGGCGAGGCGTTCGCACTATAGAAAAGCTGTAGAAAGTTCTCGGCATCGGGATAGTCGGCGACCCAACCGAGTTCAAAAAGCTGGGCCTGACGGCGATCCATCTTATCGAGGAAAGCGGGCCAGTTGTTGTAGCTGGCTTTCAGCACAATGCCGATTTGGTCGAACATACCGGCCATCAAATCAACGCCCTGCCGCACATCCGATGTCGCGCCGCCGAGCTCCATCGTCAGCTCAAGACGCCGCCCCGTTGCCGGATCAATACCGCCCGGGTACCCAGCTTCGACAAGAAGTTGTTTGGCCTTTTCAGTGTTATGCGAATAGTCCGTTGGCTGTGGTTTAAAACCGGCAAGCGGATCGGGAAGCGGGCCGTAGATTGGAGTAACGCGTCCGTTATAATACTGCACCAGCAGTTCCGGATCGAACGCGCAACTGAGCGCCTGCCGCAATTTCTTATTCTTGCCGACGACTGGGTCGTCCATGTTGAAGCCGATGTAATAAAGGTTGAGCGTCGGGCTTGAAAGCAGTTGCACGCCATGCCCCTTGAGTTTTTCTACCAGATCGCGCCCCGGTGTGATGACAGCATCCCAGTTATCACGCGAGATGGCGCTGTAACTGAACTGTCCGGCAAGAAACATCATCCACTGTGTCGCAGCATCGTCCACCACGTACTGCACAATGCGGTCAATAAAAGGAACCTGTTTTCCGGCATCGTCAAGCAGACCGGCGGCGCGGTCAGCTTCGGTACCGGTGGACGGATACGTTTCAATGCGTCCGGTTTCTGCCCACTTAGGATTGCGGACAAATTCAATGCGGTAGTTGTTCTTCCACTTTGCGAGAATATACGGCCCGGTACCGACGGGATGATTGACAAAGTCACTGCCATAAAACTCAACCGCTTCGTGCGGCACGGCGAAAGCGTATTGCATAGCCAGCACCCAAAGAAGTTGCGGATACGGCTCCTTGAGCCGGATTTGCAGCGTATATTTATCCGGCGCACACAAACCTTCAACCGGCGCAGCATAGTCGGTCGGCGCTTCGCCGGCAGTGACCGTGCGAAATTCATCAAGCCCGACAACACGACTATTGAACGTCCAGTAACCGGATGAGGCATTTTTCAAGTCGGCGATGCGTTTAACAGAGTAAACAAAATCCTCAGCCGTCAGCTCGCGGCCTTTGCCGCCGAGAAAGCAGGCATCGTCCTGAAAATAGATTCCTCTGCGTATCTTGAAAGTATAAGTGAGTCCGTCTGCGGAAACTTCAGGCATCGCCGCAGCCAGCAGCGGCTGGACGCGGTACGGACGATCAAGATAGGCATATTCAAGCAGCCCTTCGTAGATGCGGCTGATAGCGGTAGAAGAAGCGACGTCGCCGGCCTTCGCGGGATCAAATCCCTGAATGCGCGGTGTTTGTCCGTAAAGCACCTGCTCGCCTTCAAAGCGCAACGTATCCAGTTCGCGTTGTCCGCAACCGGCCAAAAGCAGAAAAAGAAAAACGGCGAAACTACGGAGGGGAATTCTCCTGCCGATGTTTCGCCGTTCCATGACTCTGCGCTCCCGAGGTTACTCCGCAGGAACGACTGGCATTGCCGGAACAGCCTGTTGCGGTGCTACAGGCTGTTCCATTGGAATAGGCTGAGCGACCGTAGCGCTGTCCATGAGCGACTCATTGGCACTTCCGGCAAAAAGCATACCAAGAATCAATGTGTTCAACAAAAACACACAACCGATCACAACCGTGGCTTTGGTGAGAACATTACCGGCGCGTGCGCCGAAGAGTGAATCGCCGCCGCCGGAACCAAACGCAAGTCCGAGACCTTCGTTTTTGGCTTTTTGCAACAGAATCAGACCGATCAGCGCAAGGCTGCATGCGGCTTCAAGGACTATAAGCAATGTACGAATAATGGCCATTTTTACCTCCAGAGGTTTTGAACTTTAGGCTTTAGGAGCGGAATTGCGAGTACAATTTCTGCTCCCGACTGCTTACAGTCCTGCCTTGACGATGTCGATGAAGGAACGGGCCTCAAGTGCCGCGCCGCCGATCAGTCCACCGTCGATATCCGGCTGTGAAAGCAGTTCCTTGGCATTGGAAGCTTTCATGCTTCCGCCGTACTGAATGCGCAGACCTTTGGCCGCTTTTTCGCCGACCATGTCGCGGATGATGCCGCGGATAAAGGCGTGCACTTCCTGCGCCTGCTCGCTGGTCGCCGTCTTGCCGGTACCAATCGCCCATACCGGTTCGTAGGCTACTACGACATTTTCAAACTGTTCGGCGGTAATGTCAGCCAAACTGCCGCGGACCTGCGCTTCGACCACCTTTTCGGTGTTTCCGGCTTCGCGGTCGGCCAGCTTTTCGCCAACACAGACAATCGGACGCAAATTCGTTTCGAGCGCCTTTTTCACCTTCTTGTTCACCCAGAAGTCAGTTTCTTTATAGTACTCACGGCGCTCGCTGTGGCCGAGAATGACATACTTAACAAACAGCTCCTTGAGCATGGTGTGGGAAATTTCGCCGGT